>MDSZ01090900.1_pt1 | contig 26043 bp, 27 predicted proteins | sample 811201 | NCBI WGS metagenome assembly MDSZ01 (sample SAMN05326647, study PRJNA326480) | marine metagenome | isolation source: seawater | place: Indian Ocean: North | collected 2010 | reverse complement strand
CGTCCTACTCTCCCATATCTTAAGACAAAGTACCATCGGCGCTGAAGGACTTAACTTCCGAGTTCGGAATGGGATCGGGTGTAGCCCCTTCGCAATAATCACCAGGCACAGTCTTATAATATTAATGGTAAATATTGTAAACAGTTTTAAATTAGCGTCAAATAACAAAAATGGTGGGCGTGATAAGAATTGAACTTATGGCCTCTTCGATGTCAACGAAGCGTTCTACCACTGAACTACACGCCCTTTAGCATTAAAAATCAACAATCCTTCTTAAAAAATTCTTTATTCTTAATTTAAATTGCATGATTTCAACATTAATAAAAGAGTAATTATTATTATTTTTTTCATTTTTCATTTTTTTTAACCAGATGGAAATTTCTTTAATATGCTCATTTAATTTTAATTGTGAATAATTTTTATTATGTAATCGATAATATGCAAGTGGCTGTTGTATACACTTAATTTTATGTTTTTTACTTAATCTTAGAAAAAAATCAAAATCACCAATAATATTATAATTATTATTAAACATCTGATTATTAAAGATTTCTTTTTTAATCATAACTGTAAGCACTCCTATGCAATATCTATTTAAAAGTTTTTGAGTTATATTTCCTTCGGGCAATAAGTCTTTATAAAAAATTTTAAACATATTTTTTTTTTCATTGAATAAATAATAGTTTGAATAAATAAATTTAAGATCTTTATCTTTTAAAAAAAAATTTACTTGATTTTTTAATTTACTATTAACCCACCAATCATCGGTATCTAGAAAACATATATATTTTCCTTTAGCTTTTCTAATTGCAGAATTTCTTGCTTCATATAATTTTTTAAATTTTTTACTCTCAAAATATTTTAGTCTTTTGTCTTTAAATGATTTAAATATTTTTTTACTTTTATCATTAGATACGTTGTTCCAGAAAATCAATTCCCAATTTTTATAATTTTGTGAAATAACACTCGATATACTTTTCTTTAAATACTTTTCGCCATTATGACAGTTCATAATGATACTGATTAGAGGATTGCTAAACTTTTTTTTCATAAAATGAAATGGTACTTTTTATTCCTGATCTTATGTTATACTTGGGTCTCCATTTATACTCTTTTTTGACTTTAGAATTATCAGGAAAATTATCCTTCATTTCATCTTTTCTCATTTTAATCTTTCCAAATAAAGGTTCTCCTGTTCCAATCATATCATTTATTAATTCGATCACTTTTCTTACTTTAAGTTTTTTTCCTGTACCTACATTATAAATTTCATTTCTTGGTTTTTTTCTTAAAACTTTAATTATTAAATTTATTAAATCCTCGACATATAAAAAATCCCTTCTTTGATTTCCTAAAGTGCATGGAAATTTTTTATTATCTAAACAAGTGTTTATTACCATTGGTATCAATCTATTATTTGTCTGATTGGGTCCATAAATTTGATAAAGGCGTAAAATTGTGAAAGGAACATTAAATTGTCTCCCATTTTTTTTTAAATAATTTGTGGCTTTAAATTTTGCTAAGCCATAATTACCATTAGGTTTGCAAGTAATAGTTTCTCTATGAGGAGATTTTACACTTCCGTATTCTAAACTACTTCCAATTTGAATAAAATTATTAATTTTTCTATTTTTAAAAATATCTATTAAATTTTTGCAGCCCTGAAAGTGACTGTTCATTGTTTTTTTCTTATTTGAATGGTCAACGTACCCACTAAAGTTTACAATATAATTAAAATTATATTTGACCCTTTTTTTTAACTGAGTCTTTTTAGAAATGTCACAGGTTATGTATTTTACGCCAGAAACTTTTCTTTTTTTTTTTGGTTTTTTTGAAGATAGAGAGTAAATAGAGAAATTTAATCTTTTTAATCTTTTTAACAAATGAAATCCAAGAAACCCGGTGCCTCCGGTTACTAATATTTTTTTATTCATTAGTTTTTAAAAAAAAATTTTTTCATCTTCTCCTCTAGCAATTTCTTATCTCTTAAAGTATCCATACATTGCCAAAAGCTAAAATGCTTAAACGCCCCAAGTTTATTGTATTTACAAATTTGCTCGAGAGGCTGACGTTCTAAAACAGATTTATCATTTTTTATAAATTTAAAAATATCTGGTTCCATTACAAAAAAACCTCCATTTATCCAGCCCTCATCTAAATGGGACTTCTCTTTAAAATATTTTACTTTTGAACCATTTATTTTTATTCCTCCAAATCTTGCTGGGGGTCTTACAGCTGTCATGGTAACAATACTTTTGTTCCTTTTATGGAATTTTAACAATTTTGAGACATTCACATTTGACAAACCGTCACCATATGTAAGCATGAAAGTCTCATTATTTAAATATTTTTTAAGCCTTTTAAGTCTTCCACCAGTCATAGTTTTTTGTCCAGTATCGATTATATTTATTTTCCAATTATAAAATTTTTTTCTAAAATATTTTTTTATTATATTTTGCTTGTATCCTGCAGCTATGAAAAATTCATTATAACCATATTTTGAATAATGTTTCATAATATGAAATATGATAGGTTTGTTCTTAATTTTTATCATCGGTTTTGGAATAGTTTTCGTTAACTCAGATAACCTTGTTCCTAAACCTCCTGCTAATATTACAACTTTCATTTTATTTTTCTTTCGTTTAATAATTTTTCAAAAAGTTTTATCTGAGATAAAGAATATTCTAATACATTGTTTCCTTTGTTATAAAAATTTTTATACCAGTCAATCGTGAAATATATTGTTTCTTTAAAATTGAGAATGCATCTCCATCTTAGTTTTTTTTCTGCTTTAGTACTATTCAATTTAAGTAAATTATTTTCAAAAAAATCTCTATTTTTTCTTATAATTTTCCAACTTACAATATTCCAATTTTTTTTCATCTCTTTCACGACCTGAATAACTTTAAAAGTATTTTTATTTCTAGGACCAAAATTGAAAGCTTCATCATGATACTTATTTCTATTGACTCTTAATTTTAAAGCTAAAGACAGATAGCCATTAACTGCTTCTAATACATGCTGCCAGGGTCGTGTAGAATTTGGATTTCTTATTAAAACCTTCTTTTTTTTTGACCAAGATCTAATACAATCAGGAACTAATCTATTTTCTGACCAATCACCTCCTCCTATTACATTTCCTGCTCTTGCTACTGCAATTGATACATTGCTTTTTTGAGAAGAAAAAAAGGATTTAACATAAGATTTAATTGCTATCTCTGCAGAAGATTTTGAAGCTCCATATGGGTCTACACCACCAATTAAATCTTCTTCTTTATATCCTCTTTTTATTTCTAAATTTTTATAAGATTTATCACTAGTAATAATAACTACTGTAACCTTTTTTTTATTATAATCTTTTAGCACTTCTAATAAATTTACAGTTCCAATCAAATTACTATTCCAAGTATTTAGGGTATCAGTGTAAGATTTTTTAACAAGAGATTGGGCTGCCAAGTGAAATATATAATCTGGCTTATAATTTAAAATTACTTTTCTAAGTTTTGAATAATGTTTAATATCTATAAATTTAGACCGTATATTTTTTGAAAGTTTTAAAACATCAAAATGTGAAGGTTTTGTTGGAATTGATTTTGAAATTCCCAATATTTTTGCATCTAAACTATTTAACCATAAGGTAAGCCAAGAACCTTTAAAACCAGTGTGCCCCGTTATTAGAACTTTTTTATTTTTAAAATATTTTTTATACATCATTTATTTTTTAGTTGAATAAAGGTATCGTAAAACAATTCTTTCATTCTTAAGTGATTTTGAACCTTTGTGTACTCCACCCTCATCAAATATAATAGCATCACCTGCAGAAAGTGAATAATCGAACTTTTGTGTATCAACATTTTTTGCCGCAAATTCTGTATCTTTTAAAAATCTATTTACTAGATTTACATCTAATTGTTTTGTTAAATAATCCATATTTTTTTGTACTATCGATCTAAAATCTTTTAATAAATAATAGTTTTCATATTTTATTTTTTTTTTAAATATACCTTCGCGGAGAACAAAACCTATCTTATGTGAGCCAGGTATATAACTCATACATCCATTGTCTGGACCGATTTCAGTTAGATATATAAAGAATTTTATATGCGCGTGATCAGGATTTACATATCCAGAATAATTTTTCTCATCTCCTTCATATGCTTGATCGGTGTGCCATGGCAAAACATCTTTATCACTGATTGGAGAATAATAAGAATCAATAAACTTAATATAACTTCTTTTTTTAAAGTAGTTATCAGCAATATTATTTAATTTTTTATTTCTAGCTAATTTTAAAACATAAAGATGATTTTTAAAATCTTTGATCCTTAATTTTAGGATTTTAAAAAACAAAAACATAAAATTATTTGAAAAATAACTTTTGGGATGGTTTTTTTCCAACTTATTACTCAAGATATTTTTTAAAACTTTCAATTCATCTTGGTTCAGAAAATTTTTAACTTTTATTATTCCCTGTTTTTTCAGCTCATTATAATTTATATTAACTTCATTCATAATTATTTTGCCTTTTCAAAAATAAAATTGTACGTATCTTTAAATTCTTTTGAAACTCCTATTAAGTTTGATCTTTTTTTTTCTTTTAATATGAAATTTGCTTTTGACAAAATTTCCATTGATTTTTTATACTGCTCTTTAAAATTTTCATTTAATTCAACTGAAATACTTTTTATTTTACTCGAAGCGAGACATTTTTTTCCACCATCTAGTATTAAGTGTTCAATACCATCTACATCAATCTTTATATAATCTGGAGTATCAAGGATTTGGTTTTCAATTAAAAAATCTATGTTTGTGCCATATAATGAGTATTTATTTATAAACTTAGTTTGGCTTCCATCGTGATTAAAAGTTTGTCCGAATGAGTGGAGTGCTGACCCTTCTTCGAAACTGCTTTCGTTAAGATTTAGAAATTTATTTTTTTGATTGGTAAGAGCAAACTGACAAATATTTATTTTTTTAGATAAATTATTTTTACTTATGTTTTGACTTAATACTCTTAAATTACTAGTAGACGGTTCAAATGAAATTATTTGAATATTTTTATGCGATAATGCAGCATAAATTGAATAAATACCTATGTTGGCTCCTATATCCCAAAAAGTAATTTTGTTATCTCCTTTAAAATTATCGATCCAGGCTAAAGTTTCTGGTTCTTTTGTAAAAAATGTATTTATTCTCCATTCAGTCAAACTATTAGGACAAAAAAATTTTACAGAATTGTTTTTTACTTTGATTTCTTTATAAGAATTTGTGTTAACAAATTTCATAAAATTAAAAACTACGCTCTTTTTAAAAATTTTTTTAAGCAAAAGATCAATCTTAAATATTATTCCATAGATAATTGATAAAATATTTTTTAACATAATTTACTAAAATCTTGTTTTGAAGAAAAATTTAGAAATGATCCCCTTTCTTTTAATTTATATTTAAAAACATTTTGATTTAATTGTTGAATATTAATATCGGGCCAAAAATTTTTTGAATAGCTATCAAACTCAGATTCTGTGCAAACATGATAACAAGTAATTCCAAACTCAAGTGCAATTATTACTGCTGTAGTTTGACCAAAAAATATAGAATTAGTTAAATAATTATTTTTAGAATTTTGAATGTCAATTTTTTTTATCTGGTTTAAAAAATTAATATGACTTTTTTTATCGAATCTTAAGGGATGAAGTCTTATTTGATATTTTTTTAGATTTAACTTTTCTTGGTTTAAAAGAAATAACAAATTTTTTAGATATATTTTTTCATCATATAATTCATAAGGCAAAAATAACTTATTTATGTAATTTGATTTTTTTTCTCCTTTGAAACGTAAAGGTTTGGTAATCTTAATTTTATTTTTTGGCCATAATAAATTTTTTTTGTAAAACTTTTCCTGAGAATTTCCTGTAACGTATAATAAATCTGGTGAATATTTGTCATAAATTAAGTTTAGCGGTAATGGAGGCGGTGCACTATGATCATACGCAATATTTTTTATTTCCTTAAAATTATCTTTATTAAATTTTATTAATTCTTTTTGAAAAATTTGACCCTCATAAACTACTAAAAAATTTTTAATTTTTTCTAAATTAATATTTTTTCTATAAATCTTGACCAACTCATTCGAGAAAGAAAAAAAAGAATTAAATTTTCCTAAAAAATTTCCTCCGAAAAGATTGTTTTTTAGACACTCAAAAAAATATCTTAAAAAAAAGTACACACCCTTTAAAAAATTTTTTTTACTTTGAACTAACAAAATATTTTTTCCAATTTTTTTTGGAAGTTCTTTATCCATATAAATAAGAAACCAAATAGCATTTTTTGAATCTACAGAATTTTTTTTTAAATATTTATCAAAATAGTCGCCATTTTTTTTAAAATTATTTTTAAATGCCCAAGTTACAATTACTTTTCTATAACTTTGACGATGATCTAAACAATTAATCACTTTGAGTTTAGTGTTAACTATTCCGTAAACGTGTTTAAGTAGACTAAAAATTAAAAAAAAATAGTTTCTTTTTTTTATGATAGATTTTATTAGAAATGAACCTGGATTTTTTTCAAATATTGCAAAGTAAGAAAAAATACTATGAGAATAATTTTTTTTTTTTACTAAATTTTTTGAAAAAAATATTACTTTTTTTTGGCTTATGCTTATCATGTGAATTTATTTATTGAAAACTTTATCCCAAGCAACCACATGCTTTTTACCTACTAGGTCTCCGACAACATCACACTTGTTACAAGGCTTAAAACATCTATTAGCATCATTAAGATTTTTTCGTGCGTAATTTGAAGTTTTAGATTTCCAAATCGTTAAAAAATCATCCTTTTTTAAATTCCCTAAAATCATTTCTTTTGACCAATCATGAGAACACATCAAAACATCTCCATTATAATCGACAAAGAACATATAACTTGGATAGGTACATTGTTTGTCTGAATATCTATTAGATTTTTCAATCTTATGTTCAGCGTTGGATAAGTTTCCTGCACGGTTGCTTAGTGTCAATCCAAAATCTAATTCTTCAGGTAAATATCTATTTCTTATTACATATTGATTTTTTTTAAGATTAAGACTTTCACACATTTCATAAAAGGCATCTTCCTCTTTTTTTCCATCATATACACTTATTAGAATTGTCGTTAAACCATGGTCATACAATTTTTTTAATCTATCTTTATCTAAAACATCCCCATTAGTTACGATTTCTATCTTTGAGTCTGGCAAAGTTTTTCGCGCAAATGCAATATCTCTATAAATATCTTTTTTAAGAAGTGGTTCATTAAATCCACAGTAAGCAAAAATCCCGTTAAATTTATATTTAGCTAAATCTTGGCATAACTTATCATGAAGATCATTTGAAAAAAATTCGTGTACATGATCGTAATTTGGATCACTTCTAGGACAAAACGAACATTTTCTATTACAAACACCAGAATTACTAATTTCAATTATCGAAGGTAAAGGCGTGCCATCATCTAAAATTTTAAATGAGTCATCATAAATTTTAGACTTTCGGTCTATGTTTGGATCATAAAATTTTTTTTCTTCTATGCTCATTTTCCTGCAGTCCAGCCTCCATCTGATATTATTGATGTCCCTGTTATACTTCCTGCAGAATTTGTTGTCAGAAAATATACAATTTTAGCAATCTCTTCGGTGGTTGAAAATTTTCCTAAAGGAATTTTTTTCTTAATCATATTCAATCTTTTAGAGTTTTTTATTTCTGATTTTTTGACGATTGTTTTTGTAGGAGATACAGAGTTAACCCTTATACCATGTTTTCCTAGATCCATAGCCAAAGCTTTAGTAAGTCCCTCAATACCAAATTTTGCCATACAATAAACTGATCTATTGTAAGCTCCAATTTTACCAAGTTGAGATCCAATATTTATTACATTTCCTTTTATTTTTTTATTTATCATTTTTTTTACAAAAATTTTTGTCAGAATAAAATTTGCAATCAAATTTACATTTACCATCTCTTTAAGATCTTTTTCTGTAACATCTGTAAAATATTTTTGATTTTCTCCTGATGCATTATTTATTATTGTCGTAACATACTTTACTGTTTCTCCTATCTTTTTAATAAAATTCAAATTATTCAAATCTCCCACAAAAATTTTAACTTGAGAGTTATAGTTTTTCATTAATTTTTCAATTATTCTTTTTTGATTACTTTTTCTTATTATCAAAATTAAGTTTTCATTTTTAGATGCAAAAATTTTTGCAATTTCAAGTCCTATTCCTCTTCCGGCGCCGGTAATTAATGTTGTTTTTTTCATTTTTCTATTCTATAAATTTTTCTCCATGCATCAGCATGTTTGTGTCCAAGCACAGTTCCTTCAGCATTACATTCTGTGCATGGGCTGTTACACCTTTTTCCATTTAAAAGGTTTTTTCGGTACTTTGAAATCATTTTTCCTGTCCAAATTTCAAAAAGATCCTCTAACATTATATTTCCCATAGTCCTTCTTCTTTGCCAGTCTTGTGAACATAAAAATACATCTCCATTCCAATCAATTAAAACTGAGTAAGATGGATAAAAACAATGTGTAAAAGTTTTTACACTATCTTGTTTTCCCACTTTAATTGTACCAGCTCTATTAGTTAATTTTAGTCCGTAATCTTCTTTTTCATCAAACCATCTATTTCTTAAAATAACAAAATCTTTTGGAACTTGAGCTGAGTCAGCCATTGTTTTGAATTTTGCAACTTGTTCAGGACCATCGTATAAACTGATTAACAATTTATTTACATTTGCATCGTAAAGTTTTCTGATTGATTCTTTATTTAAAGTATCACCATTTGTAACTATTTCTACAAAAGATGCTTCGGCTAATTTTCTGCAAATTGAGTAGATATCTTTGTGTAACATTGGTTCTCCATAACCACAAAGTACGACAGAACCTTTGTATTTGATTCTTTTTAATTCCTCGGCAAGCTTAGTAATTAGCTTCATATTCATTTTTTGATGAGTGTCTGGTGCTACAGAAGGATCTGATTTTGGACAAAAGACACATTTCCTATTACAGACATCTATTAAACTAAGTTCAATCCAACTTGGAATTGGTACGTCTTTAAAATAAACTAATTGATCATCAACGATTACAGTTCTTCTCTCAATATTGATTTTGATTTGTTTATTTATTTTCTTAGTTCTTTTATAAGCTTGTATTGTCATAACTAATGCGTAGACTACATTATTGTTCAATTTATGAACAGTAAAAAAACCTAATTTTTACTATATTTTTTCAAGGTTTTTACTAATTTCTTCATATAATTAGGTGGTCCCAAGGTAAACCTTAAGCAGTTTCGAGTCGCTTGTATATTAGGTGCTCTACGCACTAAAATACCCTTCTTAGCTAAATTTTTGTAGATTGTTTTTACTAAATTTTTTTTATGAAAATCAATTAATATGAAATTAGCAAATGTTTCAAAATATCCAAAACCCATTTTACTTAATTCATTTGTTAGATATTTTTTTCCTTTTTCTGTTGAAGATATGTAACTATTAGTTAAATTTTGTTTTTTTAATATTTCTTCAATAATTAAGCAAGAAAGCGAACTTATTTCGTACATGGGTCTAAAAGAATATAATTTTCTAATAAGATCTTTATTAGACACAATATATCCAGCTCGAATACCTGCTAGCCCGAAAGCTTTTGAAAAAGTTCTTAAAATAATTAAATTATTAAATTTTTTTGTAAAATTTAAATAAGTTTTTTTATAAAAACCAAAATAAGCTTCATCAATTACAACATAGCACTTATTTTTTTTTGCTTTTTGTATAATTTGAATTATCTCTTTTGTATCAATTATAGTTCCTGTTGGGCTATTTGGATTTGCTAACATTATCATACTAATACTTTTATCTATTGATTTTAATATTTTTGAATAATCTAATATCAAATTCTTATCATAACCAATCTTAATTTGATTAGTCTCAAATACTTTTGCATATACATCTACCATCCCAAAAGTTGGACTCAAAGAAATAATTTTTGAGTGTTTCTGTGTAAATAATTCAAAGCAATGTCTAATACCAAAATCAGATCCTGAGGTAACTAAGAAACAAGATCTTGGTAATTTATATTTTTTAGACAATATATCATAAATTTTTTCTGTTTCTGGATAAGCAGCAAAGTGAAAAGAAGAAATTTTTTTTTTTATTATTTGCAAAAAGTTTTTATCAAAATTTGAAATTCTCTCATTTGCATCTAACCTAATTTTATTTTCTCGAGTTAAGAAAATTCCTCTATTTCTTTTAATTTTTGCTAATGACTTAAATTTAAGAAATTTGTTTTTCATATCATTTTAATAAATTTACTATTTTATCAATTTCTTTTTTATTTAAATTTGCGCTTGATGGTAAGCATATTATTTTTTTTACCAACTCTTCTGCTTTTTTTATCTTATATCTGTAGTTTTTTCTAAATGTTTTTTGCAAATGATTTGGATACCAAACAGGCCTAGATTGAAAACCATTTAAATTCAATTTTTTAATAATTTTTTTGGTTTTTTCTTTTTTAGAAACTGTCACTAAATTCAGCCAGTTATTATTTTTTGAGTATTTTGGAGACTCTAATATTTTGATTCCTTCTAAATCTTTAATTTTTTTTAAATAGTAATTTCTAATATCTTTTTTTTTCTTAAGAAAAAAATTTAATTTTTCTAATTGTGCAAGACCTAATGCTGCAGAAAGATTCGACAGTTTATAATTATATCCTACTTCATTATGTATAAAGTTTATTTTATCATCTTTAGCTTGTGAGATAAGATAGTTGATTTTAAGAAAGTCTTTTTTGTTTTTAGATATTATTAGTCCGCCGTTTCCTGATGTAACTATTTTATTTCCATTAAATGAAAAAACTCCAAAATCACCAATTGTACCTGTGTGCTTATTTTTGAATTTTCCAACAACATATTTTGTGCCAAGGCTCTCAGCTGCATCTTCGATAAGTTTAATTTTTCTTTTTTTACAAATTTCAGATAATTTATCAATTCGAGCTGCATTTCCAAAAGCATGTACAACAACAAGAGCTTTAATTATATTTCCAGTAATTTTATTATATGTAAAACCTCCTTTATAAATTGTCTTTTCTCTTAAAAATTTAATAGTTTTTTTTTCATCAATATTTAGGTGCTCATCAACATCCATAAAGATTGGTGAAGCTCCAACATATTTAATAGAGTTTATTGTAGCTACAAAAGTAATTGTTGGTACAATTACTTCATCATTACTTTTTACCCCTGACTGGATCATACTAATGTGTAGACCTATTGTTCCATTTAACACAGGACTTATAAACTTTCCTTTCGTAATTTGACTAAATTTTTTTTCAAATAAATCTAAAAATCTTCCTGAAGAAGATACCCAATTTTCAAATACACATTTATTTAAGTATTTTTTTTCGTTTCCTACAAAGCAAGGCTCATGTAATCCAATTTTTTTCATATTAACCTAAATCAATTTTCCTATTATTTCACAATTTACTTTTTTATCACTTCTGCTAGTAAGATACTGTCTTACATAAGCGAAATATTTTTTTTTATCAAATTTAAATAATTGTTCTAAGGCTTCATTCTCTATTTCATCGTCAATATTTATTGGTTTTAATCCCAGTTCTGAAGCAAAAAATTTTTGATTGTCTAAAAAAAAATTTTTTTTATTTAAAAGCTCATTAGTATAAATAAAGATTGCAGGTTTATTATGTATAGCAGCATATGAAAACCCTGCGCTATCTCTAGAAATAATGACCGAGGAATTCTTAGCTAAATTAGCTAAACTTTCAGAAACAATTTCTCTACCAAAATAATAATTCGGTTTATTTTTTTTATGCCTTAATTTTGGATGAGGTACAATTTTAATCTTAATCTTTTTTAAATTTTCAATTTTTGTAAAAAATTTATCGAGAGAAGGAAACCATTTTTCTGGGGTTCCTCTAGCATCGGGTTTTTCTCCATCAATGAAAATATCCCCTGAAAAAAGTGGTGTTGGTGCCTCTAAAAATAGGCCATAATTTTTATTATTTTCTTTTTTAATTTTTGATTTTAAGAACATATTATAATCAAAACTATTTCCATTTATAATTTTTACTGAATGAGTTGGTATATTTCCTAAGTCTTTACTTCCTGTTCTAATCAAATATGTTGGAAATAAATTTAAAATTTTACCGATTATATTTAAAAAATTTTGTAGAAAATAAAGAACTATCTTTCGAGGGTTAAATAATAAACTGTAGATTAAGTTTTTAATGATATTTAAAAACTTTTTTTTTTCACGGTTTATTGGAAATTGATTTGTAGAAAATTCTATTATTTTAGCGTTATTTTTTTTCAAAAATAAATTTAATTTTAATGAAATTAAATTGTTGTTGCTTATATTTTTAATTATTAGAATATTTTTTCCATATTTTTTTTTTAAATTCAAATAATTATTTTTCCATTTTTCAAAGCTACGAAATGATTTTAATCTTTTGTCTTTAGTATTATTCATAAAGGATTTTTCAAATCCAGGATGTAAAAAATTAATTAACTCATGTATTTCAACTTTGTAATTAAATTTTTTTTCATATTCTTTTATGTCATATCGATTAATATCAATTTTCCTGCATTTAATTGGCATCAATAGGAGGATTAGTTTATCTGGCATAGAATTAGATTATAGTCCAACCACCATCAATAATTAGATTGAATCCAGTAATGTAAGATCCTGCATCTGACACTAAAAATACCACAGCTGGAGCAATATCGTCGGGATGTGCCATTCGTTTTAAAGCAGTTTTTCTGGAATAGATTTTTATAAATTTTGAACTTTGTTTATTTTTATGTCCGGCAACTTTGCCTTCAACGCCCCCAGGGCTGATTGTATTTACTCTTATTGAAAACTGTCCATAAAATGAAGCCAATTGTTTTGTGTGATTAATTAAAGCTGCTTTCACAGCAGGATAGATTGAGTTTGGTTTAATTTTTGTATTTTTGTATATCTCTAAGTCTTGAGCTACAACTCCATAAATTGAACTTAATAATATTATATTTCCTTTAATTTTACTTTTTCTCATTTTTTCAGCGAAAATCTTTGACATCCAAATATTTGAGCTTAATTGTAAATCGATATTCTTTTTTATCGAATTGATACTTACTTCTTTAAACGAACTTTTTTTCCAATCTTTTGTGAAGGCATATGAACAATTTACAAATATATCTGGCAAACCTTCTTTTTTAAAAATTTGATTCAATTTATCTTCAATTTTATTTAAATTACTAAAATCAAAATTTATTTGCTTAATGTTTTTCTTAAGATTAAAATTTAGTTTTTTGTCCAAATTAATCACCTTTGCTCCGAACTCATGTAAAGCATTGCAAATCTCAAATCCAATAGTGCCAGAACCTCCTAATACATAGGCTTTTTTATTATCTAACTTGAATTTTTTTAAATAAGTCATTTTATACTCCTTATTGCTTTTACCAATTTAAAATCATAATCACTATCGATGTCTATAGATCTATTTCTTGGCATAATAAACATTTCCGTATTATCATTAATTATATTTTTATTTGCTAATAAAGCTTTTCTTTTCCAAATATAAATTGAAGCATTTACCTCAAATACAGTTGGTGCTTTCTGTCGTGAGTAATATTTTTGTTTATTTTCTTTAACTAGTTTAAGTTTTCCGCTTCTCTTTTCTACCATATTAAAATATGGATTCTTATGAGACTCGTTCACAGAAATTAAATTATCAGTTTTTTTTAGTTTAAATATTTTTAAAGCTTTGTAGATATCACTTTTTAATCTCAAAGGTGAGGTAACGTCCAAGTCAAATATAGTATCATATTTTGTTTTAAATTTTTTTTCAGAGTATTTTAATGCGTGTTTTATAACTTGTATTTTGGAAACTGATCCGTTTGAAAGTTTTTTAGCTCTATGAATTAGCAAATCACTTTTTTTTTTACAAAGATTGAGAATCTTTTTAGAGTCTGAAGACACTACTATTTTATCAAAAAAATTTATTTTATTTGCTAAGTCTAAAGTATGTAAAATTAAAGGTTTTCCAAATAAATTTTTTATATTTTTGTTTTTTATTTCTTTAGATCCTTTTCGAGCACAAATTGTGCAAAGTATACTCATTTAATTTTCTCCAATATTTTCTGATTTTTCAAAGCTTCTTTGAAAGAACAAATAATTTTTTTTTTATTTAATATGTCAAGATGCTCTTTAATATAAGTTTGTTTTATATTAAAATGTTTTAAAATTGTAACACTCTTGTTTTTATTAACAATTTTAATTTTATTTAAAAGAAAATCGGCTTCTAAACTAAAATCTCTGCCATCTATATATATTTTTCTATTATTTATTCTTGAAAAAAAATTTAAATCTAAATTTAAAAAGATTTTTCCACTTAAAGTTCCATGAAGGCAAAGCACATCATCTACATCAATTTTCAAATTAGATATTTTTTTATTAAAATAATTTATTATTTTTATTTTTCCAAAAATCCAATTTAAATAATCAATTTCATGACTTAGTTCTAGTTTTACACCACCACCAAATTTTTTATTTGCACTTACTGTATTTGTATAATGTTTTGTCTTTCTCCAATCAGGTAAAAAAGAAGAACAAATTACTCTTATGAAAAAAAAGTTTTTTCCTTTAACAAAGTTTTTAATAAATTGTAAAATTGGATGAAATCTTAAATTATATCCAACATAATAGTTATTATTTAATTTGTTAATTTTTTTTTCTTTCTTATTAAAAAGAGGTTTCTCTATTAATATATTTTTTTTTGAGAAATAACTTTCAATTAAGTTTATGAATTTGAAATGCGTACTCGCAGGAGAACAAATTACGAATAAATCTGGATTCATTTTTCTTAATTTTTTATACCCTTGCTTTTTAAATATTTTTGTAAAATTTCTTGAAGAAACCAATTTTATACTTGTTTTTTTATTAATAAATCTTAAAGCATCGTAATGATTTTTACTTGCTGAACCTTTTCCAATAATTAAAATATTTTTATACACTTAATAAATTTACCTTTTTTTTATATTCTTGAAGTTGTCCGATATCTTGCCAATTTTTTTGGTTAATTTTAAAGACACCAACTTTTTTTTTATTTATTTTTGAGATTTCTATAAGTTGATTCATGTCGAGAAATTTATTTTTTGGAATTAATTTTAATATTGAAGAATTTAAAATATATAACCCTGTAGTTATTAAATGTTTATATTTTGGTTTCTCATGTATTTTAATTAATTCGTTTTGAGAGTTAACTTTGCAAACACCATACGGTAAAATAGAATTTTGATTAGAAGTAACTAAAGTCAAATCATTTTTGCGATTTACATGAGTTTTAATAAGTTCATTGAAGTTAAAATCAAATATAACATCACAATTAGTGACCACAAAATTTCCTTTGATCTTTCCTTTAAGTTTTTCTAAACCGCCTGCTGTACCTAATGGTTTCGTCTCATTTAAATATTCTATTTTTTTATTTAATAAACTTTTATTTTTGAAATATGCTTTTATTAAGTCTGCTTTATGATTCACCACAAAGAAAAATTTTTTTACTCCAAATTTAGTAAAGCTATCAACAATATTTTCTAAAGCAGTTTTATCTTTAATTGGAACTAAAGGTTTTGGAAATATTCTAGTTATAGGATCTAATCTTTGACCTTTTCCACCGGCCATCACAACTACTTTTATCTTTGATAAAACGTTTTTAATGAATTTTTTTCTTTTAACTGCCTTAAAAATTTGAGATTTTAAAATGATATTTATTACCTTTTTATTTTTATCAAGGACAGGAAGAATTTCTATTTTTTTATTTAAAAAAATTTGTTTTATCCTTTTTTTATTAATTTTTCCTTCATTAATAGATATAGTTTTTCTATTACAAAATTTGTGAATTCTTTCATTTATATTTTTTCCTTTCCTTAAAATTTTTCGTCTAATGTCTCCATCTGTCAGAGAACCAAAAAGTTTTTTATTTTGATCTAAAACTAGACAAGTTTTTTCTCCGTTTTTATCGATTAGTTTAAGAGCATCTTTTATTTTTTTCTCTTTATTAATTAAATATTTTCTTAAATTTTTCATTTAAATATTTACTCCTTCAAATTTTATTAATCTTATATTATTTTTAATTGAAAAATTTCTTGCTTCTTGCAGTCCCTTACCTAAAAAATTGAAGAGATTTGCAGTAATAACTCCAGAAATTCTTTCATGACTTAATGCGCTAATAAAATGTTCTGGTTTTCCAGCACCTCCCATCACTAAAATAGGATTTTTGAATTTCTTAGGAATTAAATTTAAACAATCTAAATCTAACCCGGCAGCTGTGCCATCTTGGTCAATTGAATTTAGAATAAGTTCTCCGAATTTCAAATTTTCCATAGAATTGATAAATTCTTTCAAAGTCTTTGAAAAAACTTTTCCACTATTAATATATGAACTTAAATTATTTTCATCTTTTTTGTAATCAACCATTATTGATATAGCTTGCTCCCCAAATATCTTTGCTATCTGTTCACAAACAGATTGATCCTTATGAGCCAAAAAATTAATTAATATTTTATCTGCTCCGTTTTCAAAACATTTTCTGACGTGCTCTATTGTTCTAATGCCCCCTCCAATTGTAATTGGCAAGAATATTTTTTCTCTAAGTTCGTTTATATCTTTAAAAAAATTATTGAAATCGCTCTCACTCGGATTAGGAGTAACATTAATAATAACTAACTCATCAATAAAATCACATGTCTCTCCAAATCCAAAATTATTCTTAAGCCATTTTACATCTCCTACTTTTTGCAACCTAAAATTTCTACTTAGATGAAATTCTCCACGACTATATAAAAGTGCATACATTATTCTTTTGTAAATCATAAATTATGAATCTCCCCAAAATTTTTAATTAATTTTAAGCCAGTCTTATGACTTTTTTCTGGATGAAATTGAGCACCAAAAGTATTTTTATTTTCTACAAACGAAATAAAACTTTCACCGTAATAGGTATTAGAAATATTTTTACCATTTTCATAATTTTTTTTATCATCAATAATTCTGTAAGAATGAACAAAATAAAATGGAGAATTGTTGGGTATATCTCTCCATATTCTAGAATTAGGATGATTTACTAAGTTGAATCCAATATGAGGAAGTTTTATCTCAATTTTGTCTGAAAATTTTTCACATCTTCCCTTAAACAAGCCAATCCCCATTTCTTCCCCATTTTCTGAGCCAGTCTCAAACATTAATTGCATCCCTAAACAGATGCCTAAAAAAGGCTTGTTATTTGAAGTATGATCTATAATTGCTTTTGACCATCCTGTTTCTCTAATCCTTTTAGCTGACTCATTAAATGATCCAACCCCTGGCAAAATCAAATGTGATATCAATTTTAAGTCAGATGGTTTTTTTAAAACTTCATAATTAAATTGTAAGTGTTTAATGGCATTTATTAAAGATGCAATATTTCCAAAATCACAATTGATTATTCCAATATTTGTTTTTAAATTTTTCATTCTCTACTTAATCCTAAATTTTGGTATCCATCTGTTTTTTTTTTCAAACAAATCTTTATTTGCCCACTTGTCGATATTTTCTTGAAACTCTTTCATGGACATCTTGTAATAATCACAATACTCTTCAAATAATTTTTCTGGATAAATGTCATCATACATTTGAACTAATTGAACTGCTTGAGATCTCGACATTGCTCCTCTTCTTACGTCTATTCCAGCATCTTGAGTTGTTCTTCCAAAACCAAATTTCAAATACATAAAATAAACATGTAACTCGTAAATTTTTTGATCTGTTTGGGCAAAATTTGTGTAGCTTCCTTGATTGAGTGTCTGGCTTTCTTGTAAGCCACATTTTTCTTTTGCTAAAACGTAATTTCTGTAAGGATCCCAATTTTCGTAGAAACCATAATGTGTTAATTGTAAGTTAAAATTTTTTAACTCTTCTTTTGTAGGATAAGTAAACCAATATAGTTGCCTTTCGCTCATCCCCTCTTTTTTCGCTTTGTCTATAATTTTTTTATAACCACCCTCCATATATCTTGAAATTTGATATTCAACGTCATAGACACCTTTGTCTTTAAATTTTGCATCTCCACCATACTCTACTTCTCCATCTTCAGAATAAAAAACAAGAGGTATATTCATTTGTAAAGCAACTCGTAAGACTGCTGTGTGAATACCCATTAACCATCCATAGTATGGAAACCCCATATCTGTTAGTCCAATTTTGTTTAAAACTCTCATTGCTTCTTTATCTGGAGTAACATGAATATGATCGTAACCGCTATCAATAAAAGAATGTAAATTTTTTTTTCCTATTTCAGTTTCCATTATTGGTCTGAAAGTAACAGCAAGAGGATTCATTTTATGTTTATGTTTAATATTATAGCTAACATAAGACCCATCTTTTCCTCCACTCACAGTAGTTATGCAGTCATACCTTGACCCTTTAGACCTATGTTTCTCTAAAAGTGTTTCAAGCATGCTTTGCCTTTTTTTCCAATCAATTTTTTTCTTTTCTTCGCTCCACTGACAAGCACTACAAAAACCTCGGTCATCAAAAGTTATTCTTGGTCGAGTTGACATAGTAACACAGTTTTTACACCAAAATAAATTTTCCATTAAAAATTTTTTCCTATATCAAAAAAGTTTTTTTGATTTATTTTATTTAAATTTAAACCTCTTAGAATCTTTAAAATATTTTTTGTTGTATTTTTTTTATAATAAGGGTTTTTGGACTTGCTTACTAATTTTAGAAATGTTTTGCTTTTAATTTTTTTCAAAGAGTGACTTAGTTTTGTTGAACTTATATTTTCTATATCAATGATACTTTTCGATCTAATCCGACCTTTTTGTCTTAAACCAATGTTAATTGTTGGTTTTTTAAAACTAGGCACCTCCGACAGTCCACTAGATGAATTTCCGATTACAGCATCAACATTCTTTATAACTGAAAAATATTTAATTCGTCCTAAGCTTCCAAATGATCTTGAATTTTTATTTTTTTCAACAAATTTTTTCATCATTTTAGAAATTAAGAAATTTTTTGCATCTGAGTTTGGAATAGTGAATATTATTCCTTTATTTTTTTTCTTCTCAAAATAATCCAGTATTATTTTAAAATCTTTGAGGCCGTAATCCTTTTGGAAGGTTACCGGATGAAAAGTTATTAAATAATTTTCTTTTTTAAAATTAAAATTTAAGATTTTTTGTAAATTTTTCTTTGAGTACAATTTTTCCTTATGAACATTTTCAACACTTGTGCTCCCTACATAAAAAATGTTTTTTGGATTTTCTCCTAATTGTTTAATTCTTCTTAAATAAATTGGATTACTTACAAAATGAAATGTAGAAAACTTTGTAATTGAATGTCTAAGTGACTCATCTATAGCTCCCTCTGTTACTTCTCCACCTGATAAATGTGCTATTGGAATTCTATAAAAACTTGCGCTTATTACAGCTGAAAAAATCTCATATCTATCACCAAGTACAATTAAAAGATCAAATTTATTATTTTTAAAAATTTGATCAAATTTTTCAATACCTGAGCTTATTGATTTAAGTATTGTAGAATTTGAGTCATTTTTATACGGAATTTTAATTTTTTTGAAAATTTTAATTCTGTCTTTTTTAATTATATCTATAGAAGTTTGATATTTTACAAAATGAGATCCAGTCACAATAGTTTTAACTTTGAATTTCTTAATTTTTGAAAGACCTCTAATTATAGGTTGTAGCAAATCATAATCCGCTCTACTTCCTGTGATTATACAAATATTTTTAATTGATTTGGTCATCTGTTTTAAAATTTTTTTTTGATTTTTTATTAATAAATTTCATCCATAACATTGGAGAAATTCCATTTCCTGGTCTTTTAACTGTAAGGTTATTTTTTGAAAATTTTTCTCCTTTCAATATATTTTTTTTTGCAACTATTGATTTTCTGGCAAATGAAATATTATTTCTTTCAGATTTAGTAATTTTTTTTACGGACGTTCCCATAGCTTTTTCAATATTTCTAATTCCTGTAATCATATTTTTAAGTTCTATTTCATTAAGGCTTGATTTTTGATCTGGTCCGTACCATGATTTATTAAGTGTAAAATGTTTTTCAATAACTTCAGCGCCTAAAGCAACAGCAGCAATCGAAACTTCGCTGCCTAATGTATGATCAGAATAACCAACTTTTAAATTAAGTTGCTTTTTAATCTTTTTAATTACATTTAAATTCACATCAGAAAAAGGTGTTGGATAAGCTGTATTACAATGAAGGATCGTTATATTTTTTCTTTGCAAGCCATTTGACTGTAGAACTTTTAAGGCTAATTTTATTTCTTTCAAATTAGACATTCCTGTTGACAAAATTATTTTTCTTTTTGTCGAAGCTATCTTTTTTAAATAGGGATAGTTTGTAATTTCTCCTGATGGAATTTTTAAAATTTTTAATTTTAATTTATTTATTAGAAATTCAAGACTATCTAAATCAAAAGCTGATGAAATAAAATCAATTTTAATTTTATTTGCATATTGAAAAAGTTTAATTTGTTCATTCTTAGAAAGGGAATATCTCCTTATCATATCAAGCATTTTAATTTTTTTATTTTTTAAATTTTTCTTTTGATAATTCGCAAGATTGAGGTTTTTTGTAACAACTTCTTCCGGAATAAAAGATTGAAATTTTATAGCATCAGCTCCGCAATCTTTAGCTGATCGGATAAATTTTTTAGCTATTAAAAAATTTCCATTATGATTTATTCCAGCTTCAGCAATTATATATGTTCTTTTTAAATACATCTTTTTTTAATTATCATTTCTAAACCTTGTTTAAATTCAATTTTAGGCAGCCAATTTAAAATTTTTTTTGATTTTTTAATACTCACATCAAGTCTATTAAGATTTTGATAAGAATTATTTTTCTTTAAAAAAATTTTACTCTTTGAACGTTTTTCTCTCTTGATTATGCTAGCAATTTTAAAAAAACTTAATGTTTTTTTTCCAGCTATATTAAAAATACCAAATTTTCTATATTTGATACATTTAAGGATTGCTTCTGAAACATCTTTAGCATGTACAAAATTTACCTCTGTTTGGTCATTGTTATAAATAGTTATGTTTTTTCCATTCGATATCTTCCTTAGTAAGTTTGGTATTAATCGTTTTTTATTCATCCCAAATCCATAAAGTGAGGAGACTCTTAAAATTGTAATTTTAAATTTACCTTTATTAAGAGTTAATAGTTTTCTTTCGGAGACAATTTTAGAATTAATATATGAGTTTCTGCTGTTTCTTAAGATAGTAGAGTTTTCATTATTTTTAGAATCTTGATGTTTGTATAGTACAGAACCAGAGATAAAAATGAAATGTTTGTTATTCTGTTTAGACCAATTGGCTAATTTTAAAGAGGAAACAACATTAGTTTTATAAATTAAACTTAAGTTTTTTTTTTGTCCCTGTACAGGCACGAGAGCGCCTATGTGAACTAAACAAATTGCTTTCTCAAAAATTTTTCGTAATTTTGAGTCTTCAATTTTTTTACTTAAATCCATTTTTTTCCATATAAGATTCTTATGTGTAATTGAGGGTTTTTTTCTACTAGTAGCTACAACTTTGTAATTTTTTTTAAGTAATAAAAAAATTACATGTTTTCCTAATAAACCTGATGCACCAGTTAATCCAATATACTTCATTAAAACCAATTCTTTATTTCACCTTTTCCAAAATTCTTTGACATTTTAGTCCTATTTATTCCATTTAAGAAAATTTCCTCGATATATCTTAAACAAATTCCTTTTTTTATTTTTGGATTTTTAACAATTTTATTTTGGTAAAAGTTTTTTACAAACATTTCTGGCTCATTAAATCCAAATTTTGACCGTATAGAAGTTGTCCCTGAAAACCTGGGATTAAACTCAAATGGAATTGGTCCTCGACTGCTTTTTCTTAATTGAATATTAAAACTTCCTTTATTATTAATTAATTTTGCTATTCGTAATATAAGTTTAGAAATTTTTTTATCTTCCGTGACTTCTGTTATCCATGAGGTGCCATTTAAAATTTTTCTTTTAGAAATAAAAGGACCTATAATTTTTTTATTCTTTGTTGTAAAAAAGCTACAAGTATATTCTGTGTTTAAATCATTTTTTAAAGAACCAATGTGTTCCTGTATAATTGGTTTATTTACAAAGTGAAATAAAGATACCAAATCTTTAAGTTTTTTAATTAAGTATACATTTCTTGATGATGTTCCAATTCTACTTTTTAGTATGAAAGGCAAATTAAGTTTTTTTGAAAAATTTAGTGCCTCTTTTAAATTATTTGGGGCATATGTTTTAAGAAAAGGTAAATTATTTTTTTTTAGAAAAACTTGTGTTAAATATTTATCATTAGCCATTTTTACTACATCTTCGTCAGCTACGCAGACTTCACAATTAGTTTTTTTTTTGATTATATTTTGATACTTAGAGAAAAAATTTATATCAAATTCAGAGCCAATCATTAAAATATTAATCTTTAATTTTTTTAAATTTTTGAGGTACCAATTTAAGGTTCCTTTTTTTTCGACTTTGGGAACTAAAATTGATTTCTTTGTCCTATAAAGTGCTGCATTACATTCATTTATATCTGCAGAAATAATATTGCAATTTATATTAGAAATTTTAAGTGATTTAATAATAGATTGACCAACTCCACTACCAGCTCCAGTCACTAAGATGTTAATTTTTTTCATTTAAATTTACTAATCATTAAAAATGTTTGTTTTATAAAACTTAAGATTTTCCTTTTTAGAAAACCAACTAATCGTTTTTTTTAAACCTTCTTCAAAACCTTTTTTTCCTAAATATTTAGGTTTCCAATTAATTATTTTTTTTGCTTTTTTAGTAGACGCGAGCAATCTTTTTACTTCACTATTTTTTGGTCTAATTCTATCTTTGTGTAATTTAATAATAATTTTTTTATTCATTAATTTTGAAATAATTTTTGTGAGCTTACCTATAGATATTTCAGATCCACTACCAATATTGATAATTTCCCCTATATTTTTTTTGTTATTAATTGAGCTAATAAAACCCGTAACTGTATCTTCAACATAAGTAAGATCTCTTGTGGGAAATAATGATCCTAATTTCAAAGTATTACCTTTTAAAATTTGAGTTATAATTGTTGGAATTATAGCTCTAGCTGATTGCCTCGGACCAAAAGTATTAAATGGTCGTAATACAGTTACTGGTAAATTAAAAGATTTCTCATATGATAATGCAAGTTGATCTGCAGCAATTTTACTTGCAGCATAAGGTGACTGCCCCGAGACCGGGTGTAACTCTGTAATAGGAATAAACTTTGGGTTGCCGTAAACTTCACTAGTTGAAGTGTGTATGATTTTTTTAATTCCAAAATCTTTACATGCATTTAAAATATTTAATAATCCATATACATTAGTGTCTAGATAAGATTTTGAGGCGCGATAAGAATAAGGTATTCCAATCAAAGCAGCTAAATTGATAACTACATCAACCTTTTTTTTTATAATTTGTCGGATCAAATATTAGTCTCGAACATCACCAGTAATTACTTCAATATTTTTGAGAACATCTTTATTAATCTGCTCAAGCCATCCCCAAGAGTTGAAGGAGTTATACAATACCAGAGCTTTTACTTTGTGTCCTCTTTTTACAAGAGCTTCAGTTAAGTGAGAGCCGATAAACCCTTCTGAACCTGTTATTAAGATATTCATTATTAGAAACTATGATCTCCAAATATTGCTCCATCCGATTTACGATAGCTCAACCAAAACGCTTCACAGCCTGGCCTGTTCATTTTTAAAAACCAGCTAAAAAAATTTGTCTTTTTACTTAATTTTTTTGACTTATCGAAATCTGAAATTTTAACTGCTGTAATTGAGTCTCCTTCTATTTTAATCTTTCTTTTATCTTTAAAGTTTGAAGAATAGATGTTTAATTCACCTTCAGCAGTTTCATGATTATTGATTTGATAATTGTCATTTATTATTAAAACAATAGTTTCGTATTTCTCGCCTATATATCCATGTCCCCAGTGGCTGGTTTTTGCTGGTGTTACACATGACCTCGCACCATCAGCAATATCTACAGAGTACTCTGTTTTTTTATCTTTAACTTTATAAATAAAAGAGGCGTTAAATCTTGAGGGAATTTTTTTACCAAACATTTTAAGTGATAAAAATTGATTGTCATGTTTTACACTAAATATTTTTGTTTTAAATGAGTCCTGTTGTGAAAATTTAATTATCTCATTTGAAGGAAGAAGTTTTTTTTGATTAAATCTTTTTATAAAAGGTATCGCTTTAAAAGACCCAGGACAGTTTGTGGGAAAAACTTTTAAATCTAAATTCAAGTCTTTAATTCTATAACCGCTTAATTTTGATTGTACTGGTTTTTCTCTTATTAAAGGGCAATAGTCTTTATGATATATTGTTGAAAACGAATGAGTAACCTCAAAGAATTTTTTCTTTTTATGAAAATTTCCAACAACAAGTCTTGGAAAAATAGAGTTATGTTCAACTTTTACAGAAATAAAATCTAAATTAGAAAATTTAACTTTTTTAAATATATCTTTGATATAGAATATTTTTGATCCAAAAGGCTTAATACCACTTACATCTATTTGCTTTATTTTTTTAATCTTTTTATCCTGTGATAACAAACTCACCTTAATTTTTTTTAATCGCGGTTCTGTCGGTCCTTTAAAATAATGAAAAAACGGTGTAATTCCTTTTTTGAATTTACAGCTCCAATTTGTTTCATCGGTATAATTGATATCATGCCTTTCATTAGCTCCTTTTATTCGACCAGCACTATGAACAGAACTATAAAGATTATTAGATTTATATACACCTATTATTGCTGGAAATGGAAAACCTAGTTTTACTAAAGATAAAATTTCAATATTCACAGAACCCAAAAAATTCTTAGTATATTTTTTTTCTAAAATCTCTTTAATAGAAAATTGATTATGAAATTCATTTATTTTTTTTTCATCTCTTTTTATTAAATTACCATTTTCATCATATATATTTATTATTAAACTAATTCGGTCGCTATCTATTTTATTTTTATTCTTCCAATAGTTAAAAAAAACTATAAAAAAATCATTTTTTTTTGTTATAAAAATAGGAAAAACTGCAGAGGCTCTATTAAAAAAAATTTTCTTTCTTAATTCAAATCCTTTTTTAAGAGATACTATTGGTTTATAATTATTATTTTTCATCACTGTCTATCTCTCTTTTAAGCTCATCATATTCATTCATTTTTCTTTTCATGAATGCTATTGTTAATTTGGTTTTTTCAGCAATACCTTTCGGGGTCAAAACATAAGCATAATTTAATTTATTAGGATTTTTTCTAAAATTATTAATTTTTATAAATCCTTTATTCTTTAAAGATTTCAAACAATAGTTCAATTTCCCTAAACTAAAATTTAATTCCCTTGCTAATTCTCTCTGTGATGATGAGGGGTTTTTTTTAATTTTCCTTAAAACGTCCAAATCATCTTCTTTATTATTGTCCATAAGCCCTTTTTGTTCAAATATTGAACATATAATTAAAAAAGAGGAGTTTTGTAAAGATTTTTTTTTACTAGCATCAATTATTTGGCTTTTTTCTTACTGTTTTTGTCGACTGCGTTAAGATTTAAGTAGGTATAACCATAATACAGATGAATGAAAAATGTTTGTAAAGCTGAAAGAATAAAAACAATGAATACTAAAAAAAAAGCAAAATAAAAGAGCTTACTGCTCACAATCAAGAAAGGTAGCAATAGAATAGTTATTGTAATTATATCATTATACATAAACGATATTTTGGGCAAAAATGTTTTTTTAATATAAGGTAAAATTTTCTTTTTATTTTGAGAATTAGACCATCTTGCGAGAGACGAATATTTATCATAGATAAAACTGTCATAGGACGTTAAAATTGAAGCCACTATTCCAGTGATTAATAAAATCTTAGAATCAAAATATTGATATGCAAAAAATG
>MDSZ01203505.1_pt1 | contig 26046 bp, 27 predicted proteins | sample 811201 | NCBI WGS metagenome assembly MDSZ01 (sample SAMN05326647, study PRJNA326480) | marine metagenome | isolation source: seawater | place: Indian Ocean: North | collected 2010 | reverse complement strand
GGAAAAGATCCTAATAAACCACCAAGTGCACTTTTAAATAAAAATATTCCTAGTTTTGAGAGTAATTCTCTGTATAATTTAGATGAAAAAATTAAAACTGAAGATTTAAAAAATAAAAAAGTTTTAATAAATTTTTTTGCATCATGGTGTAGTCCTTGCAAAATTGAGCATCCTTTATTTTTTGAAATAAAAAAAAAGTATCCTGATCTATATATATTAGGATTTAATCATAAAGACCCGACATTAGATGCAAAAAAATATTTAAAAGAAGATGGAGATCCATATAATTTTGTAGGTGTTGACTCTGATGGACTAATTGCTTTAGAATTTGGGGTTTTTGGACTTCCTGAAACATTTATAATAAATGAAGATGGTAAAATAATTTATAAAATTATGGGTCCTATAACTAAGGATATTTTAAAAAATGAAATCGAACCGCTTCTTTAGTATTATTTATACAATAGCTACTTTTTTAATTTGTTTGGTTTCAAATACATATGCTAATGAAGACATTGAGCAGAAGGTAAAAAAATTAACTCTAGAGTTAAGATGTATGACCTGTCAAAATCAGAGTATATATGACTCTGATGCTGAATTTTCAAATGATATTAAAAAAATTGTAAAACAAAAATTTGAACAAGGGAAAAGTGAAATAGAAATTAAGATGTTTCTTGTCGAAAGATATGGAGAATATATACTTTTTAAGCCCTTAATAAATTACAACAATATCTTTCTTTGGAGTTTTCCTTTTATATTGCTCATATTTGGCTTAATTTTCATATTATTTAAGAGTAAAAAGAGGGTTTGAAACAATTTATTTTGTTTTTTTGTATTTAGCTTATATGGTTCCAATATAAATTTGAAATACTTCTTTAAGGAGGAAACGTGAATAAATTTTTAATATATTTAATATCAATTAGTGTGTTTGGTATTGCTACATTTGCAAATTCACAAACAATCAGAATTGGTACAGAGGGTGCATACCCACCATGGAATAATCTTAATTCTGCTGGTGAATTAGAAGGAGCTGAAATTGACTTTGGTAACGAAGCTTGTGAAAGAATGGGAGTTACATGCGAATGGGTTACTCAAGATTGGGATGGGATCATCCCAGCTCTACTTCAAGGCAAATATGATATAATTATTGCAGGCATGTCAATCACAGAAGAAAGAAAAGAAAAAGTTAACTTTACGACTGGATACATGACAGATGGAGCAAGATTCGCTGTTCTAAAAGATAGTGGTTTAGCAGACTTAAATATTGCTGGTATGGCAAAAGTTAATCTAAACAATGCTGGGGGTAAAGAGCAAGCTGCAATTGGTCAATTAATAGCAGCAATGGATGGAATGACTGTTTGTGTTCAATCATCAACAATCCATCAAAACTTTTTAGAAAAACATATGTCTGGTGCTGTTGATGTCAAACTTTACCAAGCTGTAGACGATCATAATCTCGATCTAGCCGCTGGTAGATGTGATGCTGTTTTAGCTGATGTTGGTTCAATTATTGATTTTATGGAATCAGATGGTGGAGTTGACGTTGCATTTACTGGACCAACTTTCTCAGGTGGAGTATTTGGAGATGGAGTTGGAGGTGCTGTCAGAAAAGAAGATAATGATATTTTAGAAATGTGGAACAATGTAATATCTGAAATGTCAAAAGATGGTACAACTGCTGAAATCACTAAAAGGTGGTTTGGCAGAGATATATCTATGTAAGTTTATTTTTTTTAAAAAAGCGGTTTAATACCGCTTTTTTTTACTATTGTTTACAAAATTTAAAAACTCAGTGTAAAATTAAATGATATCATTGTTAGCTTTATTAATACAAATTATTAATTTATTTCAATTTATTTTAGTAGTTTACATAATTGGAACTTGGTTAATAAATTTTAATATAATAAATAGCACTAATCGATTTGTTTATACTATTATGGAAGGAATGTACCGGCTGTGTGAACCAAGCCTTAGTTTTGTGAGAAGATATTTACCAGCATTTGGTAATTTAGATCTTTCCCCAATTGTTCTTTATCTAGGATTATGGTTTTTAAAAAGCTTACTCATTGAATATTGGCCGAGGTAAAAATGACAAAAATAATTGATGGAAAATTGATTGCTCAAAATCTAAGAAATAATTTAAAAAATGAAATTTCTAATTTAAAAAATAAATATAATAAAGTTCCTGGACTAGCAGTTATCCAAGTTGGTAATGTTGCAGCTAGCAGTGTATACGTAAAAGCAAAAACAAAAAGTGCAATCGAGGTTGGAATTGAGGTTATTGACCATCATCTAGATAACAATATTTCACAACACGAACTACTAGACTTAATAAATAAGTTAAATAAGCAGGTAAATGTAAATGGGATATTGGTACAACTTCCACTACCTAAACATATAAATGAACAATTAATCTTAGATAGCATTGATCCAGATAAAGATGCAGATGGCTTTCATCCTTTGAATGTGGGTAAGCTTTCAATTTCATCAAAAAATGATGAAAGTTTACTAATACCATGTACGCCTTTTGGATGTTTAATTATGCTCAAAAGTTTGGATGTGGATTTAGTTGGTAAACATGCCGTAGTTATTGGAAGATCAAATATTGTTGGCAAACCAATGGCTCAATTGTTATTAAAAGAATCCTGTACTGTTACTGTAGTGCATTCAAAAACATCAAATATAGAACAAATATGTAATCAAGCTGATATATTAGTTGCTGCTGTTGGAAAACCAGAAATGGTTAGAGAAAATTGGATTAAAAGGAATGCAATAGTTATTGATGTTGGTATCAATCGTATGGAAATTAAAAAAGATGGTATAGTTAAGACAAAACTTGTCGGAGATGTTAATTTCTTAGAGTGTGAGTCAAAGGCTTCCGCAATAACACCAGTTCCTGGCGGTGTTGGACCAATGACAATTGCTTGTCTATTAAGGAATACAACAACTGCATTTAAAAATACTTTAAATATTGTTTAAGACCTTTGTAATACTTTCTTCAAATTTTTTTACAGTTATGTTTTTTCTAGCATCTTCACAGTGACTACAAATTTTTTTAAACTCACCACAAGGTGAGTTTATGTTATTATAATATAAATTTATATGAAAATCATAGCCCATGATCTTAGGAGAAATCCATCCTCCAAAATATAAAACAGCTTTTTTGTTTAAGGCAGCCGCCGCATGCCCAAACCCGCCTTCGGGTCCAACATAAAGATTACATTTATTTAAAATAGCACAAGCTTCTCTAAAATTAATTTTTTTTGTTTGATAAATCCCATTAATATAATTTGATTTTTTATGCATAGATTGAATTATTAAATATTTTTTCTTTAGTATATTTATAAGACTAGACCAATTTTCTAAGCCCCAATCTTTATTTTTATGTTTTAAACCAAACTGCAAGTCATCTAATTTGGTTGATGATGTTTCTAAAAAAATAATTGCTTCATATTTACTATTATTATTTTCGTTCCAATATTTAATGGCATTAGTAATAATTTGATCAGCAAATAAATTTTCTGTTTCAGAAAAGTATAATTCTCCTGGTATTGGCTTATATTTTGTATTCCATACATATTTGTTTGTTTCTAAACTTTTCGCATAATTTATATATGGTCTATTTCCATTATGATAATCAATAATATGTACAGGTTTATTCAGATCTAATTTTCGACAATCTGAAATATTTGGATTGTTATCATAAATTAAAGAATGAAATGCCTGTTTTTTTTTTACATCTCCAACAATAACTTGGTGATCAGGAAATTTTTTTTTTATTTTTGATGCTTTGAAGGTAATCATTAAATCATCACCAAAACCCATTATATTAAATATTTTTCTTTAATCTAATAGAATTAATTTTAATGAATCCTTCTGCGTCTTTTTGATTATATTCACCAATTTCATCAAAGGATACCAAAGATGTGTCATACAGACTGTTATTTGATCTCCTGCCTATAATTATTGTGTTACCCTTAAAAAGTTTTACTCTAACTTCACCATTTACTTTTGTTTGAGTTGAGTCAATTAATTTTTGTAATGCAAATCTTTCTGATGAAAACCAAAGGCCATTGTAGATAATTTCTGCATATTTAGGCAATAATTCATCTTTTAAATGTGCTTCTCCTTTGTCTAAAGTAATACTTTCAATAGCTCTATGAGCGTGAAGAAGAATTGTTCCACCTGGTGTTTCATACACTCCTCTAGATTTCATGCCAACAAATCTATTTTCAACTATGTCTACTCTACCAATACCATGTAAACCTGCTAACATATTTAATTCAAATAATAATTCATGTGGTTTATAATATTTGTCATTCAACTTAATTGCATCACCATTTTTAAATTCAATGTTTATAAAATCAGGCTCATTTGGAGTTTCCTCTAAATTTTTTGTTCTTGTAAAAACATACTCAGGCACTTCTCTCCAAGGGTCCTCTAATAATTTACCCTCCGAGGAAGTATGGAGTAAATTTGCGTCAGTACTAAAAGGAGATTCTCCAACTTTATCTTTAGGAATAGAAATTTGATTCTTTTCTGCAAAATCAATTAAATCATTTCTTGAATTAAATTCCCAATCTCTCCATGGTGCAATAACTTTAATTTTAGGATTATTAGCATAATAGCCTAATTCAAATCTTACCTGATCATTTCCTTTTCCAGTTGCACCATGTGCCACAGCATCTGCACCAACTTCTTCAGCAATCTCAATTTGTCTTTTTGCTATTAACGGTCTGGCTATAGCAGTTCCCAACAAATAAGTTCCTTCATAAATAGCATTTGCTCTAAACATGGGAAATACATAATTGCTAACAAATTCCTCTTGTAAATTTTCAATAAAAATTTCTTCAACTCCAAGTGATTTTGCTTTTTTTTCTACTGGAGACAATTCTTCTCCCTGTCCTATATCGGCAGTAAAAGTAACTATTGGACAATTATATTTATTTTGAAGCCATTTTAGAATTACACTAGTGTCCAAACCACCAGAATAAGCTAATACTATTTTTTTCATTAACAATTTTCAATTAATTTATTATATGAAGCAGTAAAACCTTTAAGAGTATACGTATCGTTAGTTACTGTTCCTCTAGATGATTGACCTGTAACCACAAGACTCAAACCCTTCTTCATAGCAAAAATGACTTTATTATCTTCTTCTGTCCATGCTGTGCTAGGAATATCCTCTGTTGTATAAAAAAAATACTCTCCTTTATCAATGTTAACAATTATATCAGCGTCGATTTTGTAATTATAGCCTGCTTCAATTTGAACAATAGTTTCTGGTGCACCTATGTTTTTATAAACAAGTATGTAAAATTCACCCCTATTCTTTTCAGGTGATAAATCCGTTTTCGTAGCTAAGCTTCCGATGTAGCAGTATTCATCTGTTTTTACAAAACTCCACTTTCCTTTTTCAAGTGAAAGTGCTTGAAATGATATAAAATATGGCAGTGAGAAAAAAAGTGCTAAAAATATTTTCATCTATTTTACCTTTTAGTATATCTTACACAATTAGTTAAGGGTGATTAAGTAACTAACTAAATTAAAAAATGGACATTTCTGAATTAAATAAATTAATGGCGAAAATAAAGGAAGACCGCGACGAAATAGCCTTTTCTAATATATTTGATTTTCTAGCACCAAAATTGAAGACTTATTTCATTCAAAATGGGATTTCAAATGAAAATGCAGAAGAATTAACCCAAGAAGTAATGAGTATAGTTTGGGTTAAATCAGACAAATATGATCCTTCAAAATCTGCCCTTTCAACTTGGGTTTTTACAATTGCTAGAAATAAAAAGACAGATTTCTTCAGAAAAAATACTAATATGAAAATAAATGAAGAAGATATTAGAGAATTTTTGTATGAAGATAACCAAAAAAATAAGATTATAGAAACCGAAATTATAGATCAAGTTAATCGAATAAATGGTGAACTTAATGAAAATCAGAGAAAAATTATAAAAATGAACTTTTTTGAAAACAAAAGTCATAAAAAAATAGCTGAAGAGCTTGAAATTCCATTAGGCACAGTTAAATCTAGAATAAGGCATATTTTAATAAAAATGCAGAGATTTTTATGAACGGAACATTAATAAAGAACCAACTTATATTTGAATACGCTTCAGGATCTTTAGGTCCAGCAAAATCAATATTTGCAGCCACATACCTGTATCTAAATTCTAAAGCATCCAACATTAGTAGGACTTTCGAGAACATCCTTGGCAATGATCTGTTTAACAACAATAATACCGGTCTTTCGAATATTAAATATACTGATTGCATCAATAATAAAATCAAAACAGAAAATATTGCTTATGAAGATACTAGCCCAATAGCAAAGCTAGTTGGGCCTTTACAAAATCTTAAGTGGAAGCAGATTTACAAAGGTTTCAATGAATTTACACCTAATATTAAAGATAATGATGAAATCAAATTAATAAAAATGGATCCCGGCGTATCCGTACCGCTACATTCTCACGGTGGAAAAGAGTACATACTTGTACTAAGTGGCAGTTTTTGCGATGAATATGGTAAATATATAAAAGGTGATATACAAATAAATGATCAGAAAATAAAACATACTCCTATTGCGTGCGAAGAGGAGGGTTGTATATGCCTATCAATAACTGAAAAAGAAGTAATATTCTTTGGTCGTTACGGTTCTTTCTTAAATTTATTTACATTTATAAAATCTTTTTTTAAGTAATTCGTCAACACTTGTTCTATAATAGTCAAGTGCGTTCCATTGAAACAATTTTTAAAAGAGGTGACCTTGTTGAAAGTGTTCATAAAATTAATTTATTAGTAAAAGATATTAATGATAAAACATTAATTAGTACAAACAATGAAAATGATTTTATCTATCCTAGATCTTCTATAAAAATATTTCAGGCAATTCCTTTTATATCATCAAATTCTATAGAATATTTTAAACTTAACAAGAAGATGATTGCATTAAGCTGTTCTTCTCATCGAGGAGAACCATTTCATGTAAAAGAGTTGGAGAAATGGTCTAATATAATAAATATAAAAAAAAATATTTTACAGTGTGGATCCCACTACCCCTTGAACTTTAAAGCAAAAGAAAAGCTTTTAAGGTCTAATAAAAAAATGAATCAGCTTCATAACAATTGTTCAGGCAAACATCTTGCTATGATAACTAGTTGTATTATGAAAAATTATGAAATTAAAAACTATCTTAATTTCGATCACCCGCATCAGATAGAAATAAGAAAAATATTTGAAAAATTTTCTGAAAAAAAAATAAAGAAAATTAACTATGGAGTTGATGGGTGTAGTGCACCTCAATATTCTTTTAAGATAATTGACATTGCAACATTGCTTTTAAATTTAATAAAGAGTTACAAAAGTAAGTTTGAATATTCAAACGAAACAAAATTGCTAATTAATTCAATAATTAGAAATCCTATTTATATTGGCGGTTCAGATAGTTTAGATAGTCAAATAATGAGTATATCTAAAGAAAAAATTTTTTGTAAAGGTGGTGCAGAGGGTGTATTTCTCTTTATTGACATAAAAAAAGAAATTGTTGGAGTAATTAAGGTCGTTGATGGTAATGAAAGAGCAATACCTATAATAGTATATAATTTATTTAAAAAATTAAAAATATTTAATAAATTTCAGCTATTTGAATTAAAAAAACTGTATACATTTGACTTACTAAATCATGCTAAATTAAAGGTAGGATCAATTAATACTAATATTGAATCATAAATAAACTTATTGATATAATAAGTGTAAGAGGCAGTCTTATGCTAAAAAATATATTTTTATTTATTTTCTTGATATGTAAGATTAACAAATCACATACTAGTTGGAAATAATAAAATAAAATAATCAGATAAATTAGATTGCTAAAATTATAATCATACAAATTAAGAAGAATAATAACAACTGCAAATAAACTTGGTAAAAATCCATAGATTGCAATTAAATTACTTATTTTTTCTTGAAGATTCCAATTTATAGCCCCTATAAATACTAAAACTATAATACTATAATTTATTATGAAATTTTGAAATATCTCTTCATTAATTTTAAATAGAAAATATTTATCAAGTATAATAAATATAAAGGGGGTTAAACCTAAGTATGAGATTAAGTATTGAAAATTAATTTTAGTAAACATTTTTATGATAAAAAAAAAAGATATAAACTACATAGAAAGATTATTAAATAATAAAAAAATAATTGATAGCAAGTTATTATCAAATTCGTTTGGAATAAATTGTCTCAAAATAAGAACAAATGATGGAAATAATTATGTTGTTAAATATTATCATAATAAAATTAAAAAATTTAATGCAATAAAAGCTGAATTAAATAATTTGGTTTTCTTTAATAAACTAAATTTAAATTTTTTTCCTAAAGTATATACTAAGCATAATGATTATTTAATAATTTCATATTTTAATAATAATGGACTACAGCCTAAAAATTTAAATAGGGAATTATTACTTGCTATAATTAAATTACATTCAATTAAAAATGATAAATATGGTTTTGATTTTAATACTCAAATTGGTGGGTTAAAACAGATAAACACTAAATGTAAAGATTGGATTAAGTTTTATAGAGATGAGAGATTAGGATATGTATTTAATCTTATAAATTCAACAAATCCTATGAACACATCAATAAATAAAAAAATTGAGTATTTAATTAATAATTTAAAAAATTTTATTCCCTCAAACCCAAAACCGTCTCTGCTTCATGGAGATTTATGGGAGGGAAATATCTTGTTTGATAATAAAAATTTTGTAGGTTTTATTGATCCTGGAACATTTTATGGACATAATGAATTAGAAATTGCTTATTTGACTTGGTTTAATCCAATTTTTATAAAAAATAATTTTTTAGATAAATACAATGAAGTAATAAAAATAGATAAAGAATATAAAAAATATGAACCAGTGTATCAGTTATATTATTCACTACTTAATGTTTTGTTATGGGATAGAAAATACGTATCAGATGTTAAGCGATTGTTAGATAAAATAAATATTTGATTATTTATACGCATGGGTTTGGATCTGATAAATGTATGTCTTCAATATCATCTAAAGCTTCTTTTGGAAGAGTTATGTCAATACTATCTATGTTTTCTTTAAGCTGTTGCATTGTTGTAGCTCCGATAATATTACTTGTAACAAATGGTCTGGCATTAACAAATGCATTTGCAAATGTAGAAGGTGCAATTCCATATTTTTTTGATAGTTTAAAATAAGATGCAATAGCAATTTCTCCCCTTTTCGTATGGTGTCTATCAAAACGTCTTGGCCAAATAGTATATCTTGCATTTTCTGGTTTTTTATTATCTAAGTATTTACCACTAAGTCTGCCACCGGCTAAAGGAGAGTAAGCAAGTAAGCCACATTTTTCTCTTATAGAGACTTCTGAATTTGCAATGTCAAATACTCTATTTACCAAACTATAAACATTTTGAATTGAAACCATTCTTGGTAAATTTTTATCTTTTGCAATTTGTAAAAACTTCATTACCCCCCAAGGAGTTTCATTTGACAAACCAACAAATCTAATTTTACCAGCTTTAACTAAACGATTTAAATTTTCTAAAACTTCTTCTATAGCTGTCCATTCATCTTTTGGATCATATTGAAAATCAAGTGTTCCAAATTTGGGAACTTTTCTTTCTGGCCAATGCAGTTGATATAGATCAATATAATCTGTTTTTAATCTTTTAAGACTATTATCAATTGCTTCATTCATATTTTTTTTGTCAAAACCTAAAGTATTTGATCCTTTTCTGATCCATTCAAGATCGCCTTCTGTTTTTGAAGCTATTTTTGAAGCTAAAATTACTTTATTTCTATTCTTTCTTTCTTTGAACCAATTGCCTATAATTTCTTCAGTTTTACCATAGGTTTCTTTTCTAGGCATTACAGCATATAATTCAGCTGTATCAAAAAAATTTACACCTCTTTCTAATGCATAATCCATTTGCTCAAAGCCATCATCTTGGCTATTTTGCTCACCAAATGTCATAGTTCCTAAGCAAATAACACTTACATTAATGTTGGTATTACCTAATTTTCTGTACTTCATATTATTTTTTCAAAATCCCTTGAAATTAAGCAATTTATAGCGATATTAGTAAATATTAAAAGGAGAATTTATGGCTTTAGACTTTAACCAAAGATCATTTACTAAATCAGTAGATAAAGCAGCAATTGATGAAGGCTTGCGAGCTTATATGCTTAAGGTCTACAACTACATGACAATTGGATTAATGCTTACAGGTTTTATAGCTTACTTTTTTGGTAAAGCATCGATTGTAACAAATGAAATGGGCCAAATTATTGGGGTTACGCAAATAGGTGCCTTGCTTTTTGGTTCACCTTTAAAATGGATAATAATGTTAGCACCTCTTGGTTTTGTATTTTATTTAAGTGCTAGAATTAATAAAATGTCCATTTCAGCAGCTCAAATTACTTTTTGGTTATTCGCTAGTATAATGGGGCTTTCACTAGCATCTGTTTTTATTGAATTTACTCAGACATCAATAGCAAGAGTTTTTTTTATTACGGCAGGAACATTTGGTGCAATGAGTTTATATGGATATACAACGAAACGAGATTTAACTAAGTTAGGCGGTTTTCTATTTATGGGACTAATTGGAATAATTATAGCTAGCATTGTTAATATGTTTGTTGGATCTTCAGCATTACAATTTGCAATTTCAGTAATTGGTGTTTTAGTTTTTGTTGGCCTCACTGCATACGATACACAAAATATTAAAAATATGTATTATGGTGGAGATAGTGAAGATATTGGATCTAAGAAAGCACTAATGGGTGCACTGAAACTGTATCTTGACTTTATTAATTTATTTATTTTATTACTCCAGCTATTCGGCCAAAGAAGATAATTTAACTAATAAATATTTACTAAGCCCAGTCTTTCAGTAGACTGGGTTTTTTATTTTAAATCTATGAGTAAAGTAAATGAAATTAATTTAGCCTTGAAAGATTTCTCTAATGGGAAAAAAGAAAAAGCATATAATAAATTAAAAGCAATTTTTAAAAAAAATATCGATGATGAAAAGTTAAGATTTAATTTAGCAGTAATTGCACAGTCTTTAAATCGAAATGAAGAAGCTAAAGAAAATTATATTTTTCTAGTAAAAAAGAATAACAATATAAAAGCTATGGTTAATTTATATCTTTTATACATTGGTGAAGATAATTTTTCTAAAGCTTTAGAAATCATAAATAAGTTAATAAAAGATAATAAAAATCCTGGCATCTATAGAGACAAAGCTTTTGTTTTATACAAATTAAAAAAATATGATGAGTCTATATCTATTTGTGAAGATTTTTTAAAAAATAAATTCGATATAAACATTATGAACATTTTAGGGTTAAATTATTTATCGAAAAACGATTTTAATAAATCTGAGGAAATATTTAAAAAAGCACTTAAGATCGATAAACATAGTGCACTTATTTTAAACTCTCTCGGTAGAAACTATCACGAAAGAAGAGAATCCAAAAAAGCTGAAGAATTTTACTTAAAAGCTTTTAATTTAAATAAAAATTCCTATGAAATAATAAATAATTTAGCTGGTTTTTATAGAGAAGAAGGAAAATATATTAAATCAATAGAATTGTATAAAAGTGCATTAAAAATTAATCCTAATAATCCAACCTTAATTAATAATTTAGCAAAAGCATATTTTGATACTAATAACATTGAGCTAGCTAAAAATTACTGTTTAAAGGCTCTTAAATTAAATAAAAATGATGGTAACATACAAAAAATATTATCTTTAATTTATTTTCGACAACAAAATTATAAACTTGGATGGTCTTATTTTGATGGGAGGCTCAATTTATCTGATTTTGTCAAAACAAACTCATCGATCTACAATATAAGAAAAATACTTTTTCAAAAAGAAATTTTAGATAAAAATTTAAATCTTTTAGTAATTAGGGAGCAAGGAATAGGTGATGAAATTTTATATGGAACAATATACAATGATTTATTAATGTCTCATGAAAATGTTACAATAGAATGTGATAAAAGACTCAAGAATATATTTTGTAATTCTTTTCCAAAGTTTAAAAATTCTTTTGTAGAATTTGGAAAGATTTCTTTGAATAAAGATTTATTAAATAATTTTGATGCTGCAATATATGCAGGTAGTTTAGGTAAATTTTTTAGAAATGATATTAAAAATTTTAATAATGGTAATTACTTAATTCCTGAAAATATACTGATTCAAAAATCAGACATTGAATTAAAAAAACTAAGTAAAAAATTTAATATAGGGATATCCTGGAAAAGTTTTAAAAATAGATATGCAAATGAAAAGTCATTAAGTCTTAAAGATTTGAATAATATATTTAGTAGTGAAGATTGTAACTTTATTAATTTACAATATGGTAATGTGCAGAATGAAATAAGTAAGTATAATAGTGAATATAATAAAAATATTGTTACACTTAAATACTTAGATATATTCAATGATTTTGATAATTTAGCATCAGTATTAAAGAACTTAGACCTCTTTATAACTGTAAGCAATAGTACTGCTCATTTAGCAGGATCAATAGGGGTTAAAACTCTATTAATAAAACCAGAAAATCATGCCGTGTTCCACTACTGGAATCAAAGAGAAAATAAAACACCTTGGTATGAATCAATTACTTTAATAAACAAAAGTGACATTATTAATAAGAAAAATTTATTAGAAAATTATTTAGATATCTAAATTAAATTTTTTATTAAGATATTCGTCTCTTTCATTATTCCACTCTTCAGCAAACTCAACATCCTGCCACTCAGAAAACCAGGGTCCACCTCTAGTATAGTGAACAGCAAAAGGCTTATTACTATTATGATTAGATGTCCAACCTTCCAACCAATTCCATCTTTCATCGAGTGAACCGATTTCATTATCCTCGCACCATTTAAATTGATGTAGGTATGCTCCAGACTCATTATTCACAGTTTCTAAAGTTAACTTTTTTGTACTAGGGTGAGAGCAATTAAAGACTATAAAACTTGACCAATTTTTTCTTGGATAAATTGTTTGTTTTTGGCCATCCATCTTATGTTTTTCTTTAGGAGTATAATCATGCTTTACACAAAAAACTGCTTTAGAATCATCCAGTTCCTTGGCCAATTTATTAACATCATTAAGAAATATGAAATCACAATCACAAAATACAGCCCATCCATTATAATTCATAAGTTTAGGAACTAAAAACCGTGAATATGTAAATTGAGTAGAAGCTAAGGGATCAATTGATCTTGTGTATAGTTTTTTAGATATTAATTCATCTAACTTTAAGGAAGTTACTTTAACATTAGCTGAAGCTCTCTTTTGAAGAGAAAACTTGCAAACTCTATAAGCAATATCTTCTTTAGCATCATAACCAATAAAAAAATTAAGACTCATTTAAATTCTACGACTTTCTATCATTTTTGAATTGGATAAAATAAGAGAGTTAAAATATCCTGAATTTGATAAACTGCTCCATTCCTCTTGAGATTTATTAGATATTTTACAAATCCAAATATTTTCAATTAATGCATTATCAGATCTCATGATCCAGGAATCACTCTTCTGTTTATCATTGTTCTCTCCCAATTCAATATCGGCCATAAACAAACATATTTCTCTTGTTGGATTAATTCCAATAAGACCTATAATATTATCTCTTGCAACTTGCCAAAGTTTATTTCTAATAGCGAAGGATATAAGCAATTTTTTGGACTCATCTAAATTACTGTTATTTTTTATTATATTACTAATAAAAGCCATATTATCTAAATTATTATCAATTATTATTTGATGAATTATTAATCTTAAAAAAGAATTTGGGTTAATATTCCAGTATTTTTTAATAGATTTTTTTAATAAAACTAAATTTTTTGTTTTAGCAATTAATTCTAGATGTAATTTTATAAAAGGTGGAAAATTTTTCTTTAAATCGATAGCTTTTAAAACATTTTTATTTGCTTCTTTAATATTACTTTCAGATTTTACTTTAGCTATTTCAAAGTATCCTATTGATGTATTTTCATTGAATAATTGTTTATCAATGATTTTTTTTGAATAAGCTTTTTCAGATAAAATAATTAGTTGATTCCAATTTTTAGTTTTGGCTGCAATATATATTAACGTTTCATATAATTTTTCTATTGAAGGGTTTAAATTAAAAAGTCTTTCTCCATACAAAAATGCATGATGAAAATCCTGATTTTTTAAGTTTTGTTCCATTAAACCTCTTAGACCTAAACCCTCAGTTTTTTTTGATTTCAACATCTTTTCGTATACTTCAGCAAGCTCAGGTTGTTTTCTTTCAATTTTATAAACTTCTGATTTTAAGAGAAGTGATAATGCTTCATCATTTACTAAATAAGAATTCATTTTTTTATGAAATTTAATTGCACTTTTATTATCCTTATTAGCGACTGCAATCATAGCTTCAATAAAATAATGGTAACCCTTCTCTAATTTCTTATATTTATTTTTAATAAAATAACTTCTGATTGATAATTGTGATTTGAAGAAAATTAAAAATGATATGTAAAGAAACAATAAAATAAGTAAAAAAACAGTAACAAAGATATTAGATGAAAATGAATATTTAAAATTACCAATATCTAGTGAAATTATAAATGGATTACTAAATAATAAGCTCACAATAGCTAATATTATTATTAGTTGAAGTGAAAAAATTAACAGTCTATATATCATTTTAGTGACAGTAAAATAGATTTAAAACTTAAGTACTTATTTATTTCTAAAAAAGTTAAATTAAAGTTTTTTTCATACTCTTTTATAGTTTTAAGATCATCAATAGATTTCTCAATATTCTTATTTTCAATATTAAATTTTATTTTTTTAATCTTTAATATTATATCACTTGTTATTATATTTTCTGATGTAGGTGAAACTTCTAAATATGGTAAAATGATTTTACTAAATATAGACTCTGGATTTGTATTTATAACATCTTTAAGGTATAGGCTTAATTCTTCATCAAACACTCTTTCTAAGTAATCAAAACCTTTGAAGGGCTCTAACGATAATATTAAAATCTTATCAATTTTATTTTGTTTTGCACTATCAAATCTATTTTTTAAATACTCGAGCTCTTCATTAAATGAAAGGTTGTTTTCATATTTTAAAAGTATTAGGTCAATTATTTCTGCATTTGCATTTTCAATAATATTATTATTACGATTTGTATCTTTCAAAAATGTAGACGCCTTATCGTTTTTCAAATTTTTAATTTCATTTGAAAGCATATCAATATTATTATTTAAATTTTGAATACTTTGATTTATTATAGAAATTTCCTCTTTATTATTCTTTTCCTTTATGTTTTTTATATTTTCTTTTATATCTACCAATAGATCCTCGTTTAGTTTTATCTCATCTGAAATTTTATTGATTAATTTAAGATTATTATTTATGGCACTTTGAAGTTTTTGATCAACTACTTGTTGATTAGCATATGTGCTGTCTTCTTTTTTGTAGTTTATGTATAGGATATAAAGGACGCCTATCAAGCAAATAAAAAGGCTAAAGGTTAATGTTAGTCTAGAAAACAAGTATAAATTTTCAACTATTTTTTTCATTTCTTTTTTTTAACATTATTAGATTGTTGTTTCACAGAAGAAAATAATATACGAAAAAAAATATGCTAGTATTTTCCTCAGAAACATCGTGTGATGAGACTTCTGTATGTATAATGCAAGATGATAAATTATTAAAACATATCATTTATTCTCAAGAAATTCACAATAATTTTGGTGGTGTAGTTCCTGAACTTGCATCTAGGTCCCACTTAGCTAAGTTACAGGAAATAACTCAGAATGCATTTAATCAAATAAATTTAAAGCTTACTGATATTGATGTATTTGCAGCAACATGTGGGCCTGGATTGATTGGAAGTTTGCTCGTTGGTTCAACATTTACCAAGTCATTAGCAATTGCTTGTAAAAAACCATTTGTACCGATTAATCATTTAGAAGGACATATTTTATCAACGAGTTATAATAATAATATTTCTTATCCACATTTAGTGTTCTTACTCACAGGTGGTCATACTCAAATATATTTAATGAATAGTGAAAAAGAAATAGAATTGCTTGGTGAAAGTATTGATGATGCAATAGGTGAGGCATTCGATAAGACTGCAAAATTACTAGGTTTAAATTATCCTGGTGGAGTTGAAATTGAAAACATGGCAAAATATGGAAATGAAGATTCATATAAGCTTCCAAAACCTCTTATCAATGAAAAGAATTTTAATTTTTCATTCTCAGGTATTAAAACACACATTAGCCTTTTAACAAAAAAAGAAAGGATTGATGATTCTTTTATAAAAAATTTATCGGCATCTTTTCAAAAAAATATAACTGAAATTTTAGTTTCTAAATTATCAATAGGAATAAAAATACTTGAAGATAAAAATGTATATATTAACTCAATGTCAATTGTAGGAGGTGTGGCAAATAATAAGTATATTACAAATAATATAAAAAAATATTGTTTAAAAAATGGAATTGAACTGTATTTTCCACTTATAGAAATGATGAGTGATAATGCTGCAATGATAGCTTGGGCTTGTATTAAAAATTATAATGACGAAAAAAATAATATTTTTTTTAGTCCAAATCCTAGAATGAAAGTATCTAATAGATTATAGTTTAAATGAGTTTAATTTTTAATGAATATAATAAAAATAATTTAAATGAAATATTGGTTGTTGAAATCAGAACCTAATACTTGGTCTTGGAGTGACCAGGTTAGAGAAGGGGCATCTATGTGGGATGGTGTCAGAAATTACCAAGCAAGGAATAACTTAATTAAAATGAAAAAGGGTGACCATTGTTTTTTTTATCATTCTGTTACGGAACGCTCTATTGTAGGAATAGTAAAGGTTGTAAAGGAATATTATGATGACCCTACTGATTCAACTGGAAAATTTGTTGTCGTTGATGTTAAAGCTATAGAAAAATTAAAAAATCCAGTTACACTTGATAAGATTAAAAAAGTTAACAAACTTAAAAATATACCCTTAATTAAACAAAGTAGACTTTCTGTTATGCCAATTACAAAAACAGAGTGGAAAGAAATAATAAAAATTTCATTAGCGAGTGATATGAATGATGTCTAAACATATTTTTTGGATTGCATCTTATCCAAAAAGTGGAAATACGCTTTTAAGATCGATTTTAGCATCTCTATTTTTTACCAAGGATGGAAATTTTAGCTTTGATCTTCTAAAGTTAATAGTTACATTTGAAGAAATGGGAAGGCTTCAAACGTGTGAGGAAACTAAACCAGATAAATTAAATATTTTAAATTTACACAAAAGAACTGAATTAATTTACAAAAATTTAAATACACTACAAAGTAAAACAAATTTGAGATTTGAGGAAGATTTTGCTTTTTTTAAAACACATTTTAATGCAAAAAATTCATCCAATACCTCGTTTTTGATAGAGGAATATTTAAGAGGAATAATATACATATACAGAGATCCAAGAGATGTTTGCGTTTCATGGGCAAGATATTCTGGAATTTCTAATGAAAAAAGTTTGAAATTTTTATTAGATAAAAATTCTCATATTAAATGGACAGGAAATATTAATTTTGGAAATTATGATAAAAATATTCCAGTATATATATCAAGTTGGCACGAACATTTGAAATCATGGACAGAAAATAACTCAGACTGTCCTAAGTTATTTATTAAATACGAAGATTTGGTTTACCATAAAAGAGATACACTAATAAAGATTATTAATTTTTTTTATAAAAATTTTAATATTAAGATTACAAACCAAGAAAAAAAAGTTGAAAATATTATTAAAACTACTGAATTTAAATATATGCAAAAAATGGAATCACAAAAAGGTTTTCGAGAGACAATAAATGACAATCAATTTTTTTCAGTTGGAACTAAAGAACAATGGTTAAATAAATTAAAAAAAAGTGAAATTAAAATTATAGAAAATGAATTTAAATATTTTATTAAAAAATTCAATTACCATTTTTATAATGATTAATAAAAGTTATAATTTAGATGTCTGACAAATCAATCTTCTGGGTAGCATCATTTCCTAAGAGTGGTAACACGTTGATGCGTAGTATTTTAACTTCTCTTTTTTTTACAAACAATGGAAATTTTTCTCTTGAAATATTGAAATATATTGATCAATTTGAAAATACATCTCATATCTTAAATAATAAAAAAATTTTTGGTAAAGATTTTTTAAGAATAAATGAACTATCTATTTTATATAAATATATTGAAAGACTTCAAACTAAACAAGCTCTTAGAATTGATCAAGACTTTATATTTTTAAAAACACACAGTGGCTTATTTGAAATTGGAGGTAATAAATTTTCCTCAGAAAAGAATACTAGAGGAATAATTTATCTTCTTAGAGATCCAAGGGATATATGTATATCATGGAGTAAACACTTAGACGTATCATATGATAAGTCTATTGAACATATTATCGATGATCTAAGTTGTTCACATTGGATAGAAAGAAAACAAAATAAAATATTTGATAATGAAAACAGACCTAAGTCCTTGATAAGTAGTTGGAAAAATCACGTCCTGTCTTGGACATCTGTAAAATGGAAAGTCCCTATAAAAGTAATTAAATATGAAGATTTAGTATATAAAAAAAAAGAAACGGTTGAGGATTTAATCAATTTTTTTTCAAACAATTTTGGATTTAATTTTAGAGATATCGAAAAAAAAATAGAAAATTTGTTAAATTCAACTGATTTTGAGGTAATGAAAAATTATGAAAATAAATATGGTTTTAATGAAAAAATGAGTAAAAATGATTTTTTTTCTGTCGGAAAAAAAAATCAATGGATTGATAAATTAAGTAATGATCAAATTAAGATTATAGAAAAAAATTGTGGGGATGTAATGAGGAAGTTTAATTATAAATTATCTATTGAATTTTAATTGTTTAACAATTAATCTACGCTTAATGAAAATTGAAACCAAGTGGGAAAAAGAAGCTAAGGTAGATAAAAATGAATATCTATCGATGTATGAAGAATCGATAATAAATAATGAAAAATTTTGGAGTAAGCAAGCTAAACGAATAGATTGGTTTAAAGATTTTACAAAAATAAAAAATGTTAAATACTCAAAAGATGAAGTGTTTATTAATTGGTTTGAAGATGGAAAACTTAACGTATCATATAATTGTGTAGATAGATATGCGAAAACTGACCCTGATAGAATTGCAATAATCTGGGAAGGTGATAATCCGAATGATACAAAGAAAATAAGTTATAAAGAATTATTAAGTAATGTTTGTAAAATAGCAAATGTTTTAAAAGAAATAGGAGTAAAAAAAGGTGATAGAGTTACAATATATTTAACGATGATACCTGAGCTTGCCTATACAATGCTTGCTTGTGCAAGAATTGGTGCTGTACATTCAATTATATTTGGAGGATTTTCATCTGAGTCAATTGCTGGAAGAATAAATGATTGCGAATCAGAATATGTAGTTACTGCAGATGAAGGTGTTAGAGGTGGAAAAAAAATTCCACTTAAGATAACTACTGATAAAGCACTAGAAGAATGTCCAAATGTAAAAAAATGTTTGGTAGTTAATAGAACTAACAAACAAATTAACTTAGTTGAGGGTAGAGATGTTTACTTAGATGATTTAATAACAGGAGCTGATGATTATTGTGAACCAGTAAGCATGGGCGCAGAAGATCCATTGTTTATTCTATATACATCAGGTTCTACAGGAAAACCAAAAGGGGTAATGCATACTTCTGGCGGTTATTTAGTTTATGCCTCAATTACACATGAGTATATTTTTAATTATAATAAAGAAGATATTTATTGGTGTACTGCTGATATTGGTTGGATAACAGGACACAGCTACATAATCTATGGTCCTTTATCGAATGGCGCCACTACATTAATGTTTGAAGGAGTACCAAACTATCCTGACTTTTCAAGATTTTGGCAAATTGTTGATAAGCATCAAGTTAATATTTTTTATACAGCCCCAACGGCAATTAGAGCACTAATGAGGGAGGGTAATGAATATGTATTAAAAACAAATAGATCTTCTTTAAAACTTCTTGGAACAGTTGGTGAACCAATAAATCCTGAAGCATGGAAATGGTATTTTGAAGTACCTGGTAATTCCAATTGTCCAATTGTCGACACTTGGTGGCAAACAGAAACTGGCGGCATATTAATTTCACCTCAGACAGGAGCTATTGAGTTAAAACCTGGTTCAGCAGCTAAACCTTTTTTTGGTATTGAACCTTGTATAGTTGATAAGAGTGGACAAGAATTAGAAGGTGAATGTGAAGGCATGCTTTGCTTGAATAGATCTTGGCCTGGACAAATGCGTACAGTCTATGGTGATCATAAAAGATTTGTTGATACTTATTTTTCTCAATTTGATGGAAAATATTTTACTGGAGATGGTTGTAAAAGAGATAAAGATGGATATTACTGGATTACGGGCAGAGTTGACGACGTAATAATAGTATCAGGTCATAATTTAGGAACAGCTGAAATTGAAAGTGCTTTCGTATCTCATTCTAAAGTCGCAGAAGCTGCTGTTGTTGGCTACCCACATGACGTTAAAGGCAATGGTCTGTATTGTTACGTATCACTTAAAGTAGGTGAAAATTCCTCTGATAGCTTAATTAATGAATTAAAACAAACAATTCGTGAAAAAATTGGACCTATAGCAACACCTGATTATATTCAAATTTCTTCAGGGTTACCAAAAACTAGGTCAGGAAAAATAATGCGAAGAATATTAAGAAAAATTGCTTCTAATGATTTTAAAGATCTAGGTGACATTTCAACATTAGCAGATCCAAGTGTTGTTGACGACTTAATTGAAAATAGAAAAAATAAATAATTATCTTGGTTCCCAATGTTTTAAGCATCTAGGCTCATAAATATTTGCTGCACCTACTTGAGTTCTTTCTCCACCAATAGTTTTTCTGTATGTTTTTGTTGCTTCAAGACCACATACATTACAAAAACCATAAATTTTCAAAATTTTGTCAGAAAGCCCTAAAAGCATTGACGAAGTTTCCCATGGTTTACCCCTCGAGTCTTGATCAAGACCAGCGCAAACTACATCAATTCCTTTGTTAAGGATTTCGTCAACATTTTTAAGAGTATCCTGGGTATTCATGAACTGTATTTCATCTAGAAAAACTACATCAACTTTACTTTTAATAAACTCAAATTCTTTAAGTGTTTTTTCCCAAGTTATCATTGGATAACAATCATGGCTTAAATCGTTATGCGTTATAATTTTTTCATTTGAATATCTATTATCAATACTAGGTTTAATTACTATTATTTTTTTATTTTGATGCTTCGCCCAGAGTATTCTTTTCAATAATTCACTTGTTTTTCCAGCAAACATTGCCCCAACTATTGTCTCTAAATTTCCTCTCATTTAATTATTTTTTTTTTAAATTATGTATATTACATTTAGGAATAAAAGTAATTAAATAGATTAAATTTTTAATGGATAAAGGAACTATACTAAGAGAAAAAATTCATAAAATTTTGTATGAAGTTTGCAAATATAATAAATCTATTGATAATTTGTATATTAAGTACAATTTAAACAAATTAAGTTTAAGAGACAGAAAATTTGTTAATAACGTATGTATGAACTCCATGCGATATAGTATACATGCAAAAAAAATATTAAAATTGTTTGTCAAAAAGAAACAGGGATTGAATGAAAATGTTTTATTTTCTAGTGCGGTTGCGCAAATCGTATTTTTAGATTTTAAAGAATACGCTGTAATAAATTCTACTGTTGATATTGCAAAAAAATTAAAAATATATCATGGTTTTGTTAATGCTGTTTTAAAAAAAATAGCTGTTCAAAAAAATAAATTAAAAAATATTAAGTTAAATTTTAGCGATTTACCTACTTGGTTTACAAATGAAGTGTCAGGTATATCAAATAACGATGAGAAGGGTTTTTTAAATTCTTTTATTAAAGAGCCAGATATACATTTAGTTTTTAAAAGTGAAAATGATCTTAAAAGACTTAAGGAAAAGATCATTCATACTTCTAAAACTTCTGGATTTTTATATGAAAAAAAGAAAATAGAAGAAGTTTCAAATTATAAAAATGGCAATTGGTGGGTTCAAGATTTTTCTTCTTCACTACCTTTAAATTTTATTGATAAAAATTTTATTGACGAACCATGTATTGATTTGTGTGCTGCACCTGGTGGAAAGTCATTTCAAGTTCTTTCAAAAAATATAAATATATCTCTGAATGATAAAAGTAGAAGAAGATTAAAGATATTATCTAGCAACCTAAAGAGATTAAATTATAATCCAAAAATCACTAATTTTGATACTAAAGATATTGAGGATAAATTAAAATATAAATTTTTAATTCTAGATGCTCCTTGCTCCGCTGTTGGGACAATTAGAAGAAATCCTGAAATTTTCTTTAGATTAAATAAGCCAAAAATTTCTGAATTAATTAATCTGCAAAGTAAAATGCTTGATAAAGCAGCACAAATTTTAGAAAAAAATGGTTTAATTTTATATATGGTATGTTCTTTTTTAGAAATTGAAACAACAAAACAGATTTCTAATTTTTTAAAAAGAAATGTGAACTTTTCAATTCACAAATTCATTATGAATAACGAGATATCGTATTATAAAAAGTTTATTAAGGACAATTTTATGATAACCTTACCTACTGAAATCAAGGGATACAATATTGATGGATACTTTGCTGTTTATTTGAAAAGAGATAAATGACCTACTTTAAAAAAATTTTATTTGTTTATTTTATACTTAAATTTTTAAAAATCGATAAAAGGATAAAATTTGATGATTTAAATTTTAAAAGATTAGACTTTTGCAATTATTCTCAAATCAAAGCATTTATATTTAAAAAAAATTTTTTTAAATTAAATAATAAATATATAAATACTTTTGAATTTTTAAATTTCTCTAAAAATTTAGGTGGGAAAGATGGAATAAGTTTATCAAAACAAAGTATTTTTAATTGGTTTGCTATTAATAAAAATAAAGTTGGATTACCTTGGAGTGAAGATTTTAGTTCTAAAAGAATTATAAACCTATTATATAATTATGAATTTATAAATTCTTCTTCTACTTTAGAAGAAAAGAGGCTTCTAAATAAAATAATTTTTGTACACATGCAAAGAGTAATGTTTGATTTTAAGAATAAAAAATTTTCTGAACTATCATCTTATGACTTAATAGCAAATACCTTATCATTTTTAGTGCTAAAGAAAAATAATACAAAAAATATTTATTATCTAAACAAAATAATTGATCAACAAATTGATACACTTGGAATGCATAAAAGCTATAATGTGCTAGAACATGCTAAATTTTTAAATAATATCTATGAATTAAAAAATATTTTTTTATATTTTAATATATCGATTCCACATAAACTTGATGAATTTATAATTAAAATGAATTCAGTCTTAAACGAATATTTTCATACTGATGGGTCTATTCCTTTATTTAATGGTGCAAATAATAATTATACAAAATATATTTATGAGTCTCTTAATAAGGAAGAGTATCTAAAATCTAGATCCTTTTTGAATAATCAAAATGGATTAGCTTTTTATTCTGATAAAAACAAAAAATTATTTTTTGATGTAATTCAACCAAGTAAAAATCCTATTCATAAAAACCTAAACGCTGGAACATTATCTTTTGAATTTAGTTGTTCTGATGAAAAAATTATTACTAATTGTGGAGCATCAGAAAGTTTAGGCAAAAATCCTGAATATCTTAGATATAGTGCTGCTCACTCTACTATAGTTATACAAAATACGAACATAAGTGAAATAAAAGAAAAAAACCCTCATATTAAATTTCCTCAAAGAGTAACTTTTGAGTCGAATACTAAAAATAATCAAATTATGTTTGAGGGATCACATAATGGATATTATAAAAAATTTAACAAGATTATAAAAAGAAAATTAAAAATATTATATCATTACAATAAAATCTATGGTGAGGATTCAATAATTTCAACAAAATATAACAAGAAGGTTATTTATCATATACGTTTTCATTTAGTCCCTGATACTATATACAATTTTACAAACGATAAAAAAAATATAATTTTAAAATCTAAATTAAAAAGTATGTGGCTTTTCAAAAGTGATATTGAACTATTTGTTGAAGACAGCATATTAGTTGATAGGAATACAACTATTCCCTCTAAACAAATTGTTCTCAAAGGAGTAACAAATAATAATAAAATAGTTAGAAGATGGTCTCTAGAAAAATTATAAAATCAAAATATGCATTGATATCTGTTTATGATAAGTCAAATTTAAATTATCTTTGCAATCATCTAAATAAAAATAATTATAACATAATTTCGACTGGATCGACATCAACTAAGATAAGGTCATTAGGTTATAAATGTATTGAAGTTGCAAAATTGACTAATTTTAAAGAAATTTTAGGAGGAAGAGTTAAAACTTTAAATCCAAAAATATATGGCTCTATTTTATATTTAAGAGATAATAATAATCATAAAAAAGAATTCGATGGTCTTAATTTTCCACAAATAGATCTTGTTGTAATTAATTTATATCCTTTCAAAAAGTTTAGTTCAAAAAATAACTTTGATAAAACTATTGAAATGATTGATGTTGGTGGCCCAAGTTTACTTAGAGCTTCTGGTAAAAATTTTAAATATGTTACTACAATTTTTAATATAAATGACTATAAAAAATTAGTAGACAATCTAAATAAAAATAGCGGTATTACAGATATTAGTTTTAGAAAAAGTATGGCTGTTAAGGTATTTAAGCACATTTCAAATTACGATAGCTTAATTAGTAATTGGCTAGGAAACAAAAGGGGTTCTACTACAAACAAGAAAAGGTTGAGGTATGGAGAAAACCCAAACCAAAATTCTTTTATTGTAAATAATCGCTTTAATTCGATTTTTAATTATCAAATAAATGGCAAAGATATAAGTTACAATAATATTGTTGATGTAGATAATGGTATTCAGTGTTTAAATGAATTTAAAGAACCTTCCTGTGTAATAATAAAACATAATAATCCATGCGGTGTTGCCTCTGCAAAAAACATTGAGTTAGCATTTAAAAAAGCATTTCGTAGTGATACCAAAAGTGCATTTGGTGGAATATTATTGTTAAATAAAACAATTGATAAAAAATTTGCTATTTTACTATCAAAATTTTTTTTAGAGGTAATAAGTGCAAAAGGATATACGAAAGATGCTTTAGATATTTTATCAAAAAAGAAAAAATTAGTTCTATTAAAAATCCCAAATATAAAAATAAATAAGTATGAATACCGGTCAACAGTGTTTGGCACTATTTACCAACAAAAAGATATTGAAAAAATAAATAAAAGTTTCTTAAAATTGGTTGCGTACAAAAAGGTAAGTCAAAAATCTTTAAATGATTTAATTTTTGCATTAAAAATAGTAAAATATTTAAAATCTAATGCTATTGTATTAGCAAAAAATAAACAAACGGTTGGTATCGGCGCAGGACAAACAAATCGTGTTGATTCACTTAAAATATCCCTTAAAAAGAGTAAGGATAACAATGTACTTAAAAATTTTGTTTGCGTTTCAGATGGTTTTTTCCCATTTACAGATAGCCTAAAGTTATTAAAAAAAAATAATTGTAATATTGTTGCACAGCCATCAGGCTCTATAAATGATAGTAAAAATATTTCGTATTCTAAAGAAAATAAAATATCATTATACTTTATTAAAAATAGGTTGTTTAAGCATTGAAAAAAAATTTAAAAGATAAAACTTACATTAAAGAATTGATAAACAAATACCCTAAAATAACTAGTGGTAGAAAAAATATTAATTCTTATAATTTAAGAATTGTTAAAACTATTGAATTAATAAAAAGATACTTTAATAAAAATTAATAATTAAATTTATCAATCCACTTACCTATTTCTTTTTTTG
>MDSZ01045250.1_pt1 | contig 26048 bp, 23 predicted proteins | sample 811201 | NCBI WGS metagenome assembly MDSZ01 (sample SAMN05326647, study PRJNA326480) | marine metagenome | isolation source: seawater | place: Indian Ocean: North | collected 2010 | reverse complement strand
CTAAACCGCGCTGTGCTATACCATCTGGGCGGAAACGGAAAATACCATCTATGCCTAAAAATCCATTGGCATTTGTTAAAGCATTGCGATCAAATGCAGGGCCGCCAAGATTAAGATCATAGCCGCGGCGTGCTAGCGTTGCTGCGAGGGCTACAGCATCATATGAAAGGGTTGATAGACGTAATGGCGGTTGGCCAAATGTTTGTGTGTAGCGCTGTTCATATTTCTGGCGCGCTTGTGGCGCTGGTGCTGCAAAGAGTGCGCCCTCTAGGTTTTTCTCTTTTGCTAAGGCTGGGTCATCTAAAAGACCTGTGCCGATACGTGTCACTTTTCTAGGTGGAAGATTATTGTGGCTCAAGAGGTTTGCAATCGCTTGCGCTTGCTCGCCACCTGTTGGCATGAAAACAGCCTGCATGTTCGGTGAGCTCTGACTTGAGAATTGCTCGATAGCTGGTGCTAGATTGGCCGTGCGGGCAGGGAAGCTCATGTTATTAGAGATCATTATGCCATTTTGCATTGCTGCTTTTTGGAACTCTTGACTAACCGTTTGGCCATATCCTGTGTCTGGTGCAATTATGCCGATATCTCGAAAGTTTTTCTGGCTGATATAACGCGTTACGCGATCGATTTGGTCAAAAGGTAAAAAGCCCATGATGAAAGTGTTATCTTCGGCTAGGCTCCAATCCGTAGAAAAAGCAATCATATTTACATTACGTCTGCGCGCTATAGGTGCTGCGGCTTTTACGGATGAGGCGAAGACTGGGCCAAGAATGAGCTGTGCGCCTTCTTGGGTTGCGCTTTTTGCGGCTGCTCTGGCGCCTTCTGCTGTGCCTTGAGTGTCGCGCGGTATGAGCTTTAATTTAGGGTAACCAACTTCAAAAAGTGCCATTTGCGCGGCGTTAAGCATCGCGTTACCGAGATCTTTGTTGGGGCCGCTTAATGGAAGGAGAATGGCAATACGGCTTTCGGGGTATTCTTGCATTGTGGGGCCTTGCATTTGCGCAAATTGCGCGTTCTCACCGATTGTGCCGGGAGCGCTTGAGGCTGTATCTACACGTGGGCTTTGCACTTGGGTTTGATAGCTTGGCGCTGAAACGCAGGCACTAAGTAAAAGCAGTGGCGCGCATAGAAAAAGTGCTTTACGGTAAATTTTATTTGTGTGCATGTGCCACTCCCGTTTAAGTTTTATGCATGAGTGATGATTCTAAGATGCAGAGTACAAAAAAAGATAAGGCGTGGCTAGCGCCCAATCAAGACTATAGTGAAGGTGCTAAGGTATTTCGCGCTGGGCTTTATCTGGTCGCAACGCCGATAGGGAATTTACGTGATATAACATTGCGGGCTTTGGATGTGTTGGCGGCGGCTGATTTGATCGCGTGCGAAGATACGCGCGTGACGGGTAAGCTGTTATCTGCATATAGCATTAAAGCTAAGATGATGCCTTATAATGACCATAGTGATGAAGCTGCGAGGGCGCGTATCATAGAGGCTGCAAAAGATAAATGCGTTGTATTATGTAGTGACGCAGGGATGCCGCTTGTTTCTGATCCGGGCTATAAGCTTGTGAAACAGGCAAGGCAAGCTGGCGTTTATGTGAGCAGCATGCCCGGTGCAAATGCCCCTTTAACAGCTTTGCAACTCTCTGCCTTGCCAAGTGATCAGTTTAGTTTTTTGGGTTTTTTGCCAACTAAAAGTGCGGCGCGTAAAGACATGCTAGAGCGCTGGCGTAGTGTGGATAGTAGTTTGATTGCTTTTGATACAGCGCCGAGACTTTTGAAAACGTTGCATGATATTGTTGAGGTTATGGGGGCGGAGCGCAAAGTTGCTGTCACAAGAGAGCTGACGAAAATGTATGAAGATGTGCGTTGTGATGAGGTTTCTCAGTTGGTTGAGCATTATGAAACGCATGGCTTGCCAAAGGGAGAGATTGTTTTGGTGATCGCTCCGCCGGATGCACAGCACTATAGTGAGGCTAATATAGAAGAGCTTTTGTTAAAGGCGCTGGAGACTATGCGCACGAAGGAGGCTGCGTCTTATGTGAGTGATGTTACAGGCGCACCTAAAAAGGAGCTGTATAAGATGGCTTTGAGCCTGAAAGGAGAAGGCGGTGCTTAAACGTATTCGGGGTCAGCTTGCTTATGAAAGAGGGCTTCAGTCTGAAAAGATGGCTGCGCAATATCTTGAGGAGCATGGCTATGAGATTCTTAAAATGCGTTATAAGACGAAATTTGGTGAAATTGACATTGTCGCTAAAATCGACTCTTTGGTGGTGTTTGTTGAGGTTAAAGCGCGGCAAAATTACAGTGATGGGGTTGAGGCAATTGGCGCTAAAAGCCGCAAGAGGATTGAGCAATCGGCTTTAATGTTTATGGCTGAGCATGATGCGTATAAGGATTTGGGGATGCGTTTTGATGTTATGGTTCTATATATGCAAAAGAGTGCTGTGGATGGAAATGCAGCCATGCAGATTGAACATCTGGACAATGCATGGATGGCAGGGTTAATGTGAAGCGTGGTGCTTGGCATCTTATATCTATATGGGCGCCTTAGCTCTCTCTCTTTACTCATCTCGCATTCGATCGAGGAATTTAAAATGAATAATAAATATAATCTCTTGTTACTCAGTGTTTGTGCTCTGGCATTGCCGGGATGCTCTATGGTTGGTGTGGCGGCTGGCGCTGGGGCTACTGTCGGGGTTGCGGCCGTTCAAGAGGGCGGTATAGGTGGCGCGGTTGATGATGCGCGCATTCAAATTCAGATTAATGATTTGTGGTTCCGCTATAGCGTTGAGGCTTTTGCAAAGCTGGATATTACTGTGAATAGAGGGCGTGTGCTTTTAACCGGTGTCGTGCAAGATCCTGAACAGCGCGTCGAAGCAGTGCGTTTGGCGTGGCAGCCTGAAGGGGTGCAGCAAGTTATCAATGAAATCCAAGTGGCTGATAGTCAGGGGATTACGGGCTATGCACGTGATGTATGGCTTTCTACACGCTTGAGAACAGCGCTGACATTTGATCGTGAAGTATTATCTATCAATTATAATATTGATACGGTGCAAGGCACGATTTACTTGATGGGCTTTGCGCAAAGCCGTGCTGAGCTTAACCGCGTGATAGAGGTTGCGCGCGGTATTCCGGGTGTGAAAGGCGTTGTGAGCTACGTTAAGATTGTGAGTGGTCAGGAAAATGTGCCGGCTTGGGATGATGGGCGTTATGCGAATGAAAAAGATTTGAATAATGGTCAGACGGCTGAAGATGTTCAGGCACAATCAAGAGCTTCGGCTGAGCTGGAAAATGGCTATGTTAATCCTGCAACTCTTCCGCCCAGACCGCTCGAGCCTAGTGAGACATCGTCTGTTTCTGTGAAGCAGCGCCAAGGCATTGAAAGCGAAGAGATACAGTGGAATCAGTGAGTGCGATATGAAAGAGCAACTTGATCCATGGTCTTATTTACAATCTTTATCAGATAAAGATGATGAGGCGATTGATCTTGCGAAAGCTGCGCTGGCCTTAGGGGCTATGGAGCTTGAAGGCGTGTCTTTGGAGCGATATATCCACCATTTAAATGTTTTAGTGAAAGATTGCGAGAGCCGCTATCAAACTTATATGGTTGAGGGGCGTGATGACTGCGCGGGCTTGAGGCATGAAATACTGGTTGATATCTTAGCCGATGAATATGGCTATGTGGGTGATAATCAAAGCTATGATGATTTGCAAAATGCAAATTTATGTAAGGTGATTGATCGCGCAAAGGGGCTGCCTATTGCATTGTCTATTCTTTATATCCATGTAGGCCGAGCGCTTGATTGGAATGTGGGAGGGGTTAATTTCCCAGGTCATTTTATGTGCCGTATAGAAATGGCAGGTGAGCGCATTATTTTTGATCCGTTTCAATCTGGACGGATTATGGAAGCACCTGATTTACGGATATTGATTAAGAAAGTTCTGGGGGATGAGGCTGAGCTATCAAGTGATTATTATAATCTTGCGAGTAATAGAGAGATATTAACGCGCCTGGAAAATAATATTAAGCATCGAAAAATTGAAGTGGAAGATTACGCGGGCGCTCTTATTCATGTTGAGCGTATGCGCGTTATAAGCCCTGATGATTATAGGCTTTTGCTGGATGCAGGCGTCTTATATGCTAAGACAGAGCAGGCGCGTGCTGCTATGGAATGTTTGACGCAATATGTGAGGAAAGCGCCGCAGGGGCGGGCGCGCCATGAAGCCGAAATGCTGCTCAGAGAGTTGGTGCAGCGTTTAAACTAAGCGTGTAAAGGCTTGTTGGCATCTTGTATAAAACTCATATTTGTCCCTTGCGAAGAGTGATGCGAAGCCCTATATCTTTGTGTATTGATTTCTTATAGGGGTGATTCCCTCGGATAAAGGAGAAAAGAATGCTCGTCCGTTTTTTAATGATTTTTGCCGTTATGTTTACGTTGGCAGCGTGTAGCACTACAGAGGAAGATACACTGAATACTGAAGTGCCTGTTCGTGAGGGCATGTCAGATGGTCCTTTGGAAGATGTATATCAAACACAGCTTAATGGTGCAGTTCCTGGCTCACAAGAAGACTTGGTTGTGAATGTTGGTGACCGTGTGTTCTTTGGCTATGACCGTTATGATGTAAGTCCTGAGGCGCGTATGACGCTTGAGAAACAAGCTGCGTGGCTTGCTCAATATCCAGCGCTTAGCATCACTGTTGAAGGTCATGCAGATGAGCGCGGTACACGTGAATATAACTTGGCTCTTGGTGAGCGTCGTGCGAATTCTGTGAAGAATTACCTTGTTGCACTTGGTGTAGCGCCGTCACGTATTACAACAATAAGCTACGGTAAAGAGCGTCCTGCTGTTCCTGGTGCGAATAGCACTGCTTGGGCACAGAACCGCCGCGGCGTTACTGTTGTAGATTAAGGTTAGGCTCATGTTGATGAGAGCTTATATCTTTCATAAAGTTAATAAGGCTCGGAGCGTTCCGAGCCTTTTGACTATTGCGGCAATGGCTGGTGTTATGGCTGTTGGTGCATTTGGTTCACAAGCGCAGGCACAATCAAGCTATGAGATGGATAATCGCCTTCGTCGTTTGGAAAATGAAATAGATACTTTAAACAGAGCTGTTTATCGCGGTGATATGTCTGGTGCGCCTACTGGACGTAGTGCGAGTGAAAATGCAGCTGTTGAAGTGCGTATGCAGCAGATGGAAGGTGAGCTTCGTGAGATTCGAGGTCTTTTAGAAGAGCAAGCGCATAAAATTAGAGTTCTTCGTTCTGATATGGAGCGTATTACCAATGATATTTTGATGCAATTGCCGGGGGATATTAATCCGATAAAGCGCGATCAAAATACGCAAGCTCCTGAGGTATCTCAGGGAACGGCTTCTGCCGGCTCTCAAAGTGGTGTGACAACTTACAGGCTTGATAATGGTCAGCAAAATAACTCACCTTATAATGCTGGCGGTTCGCAGCAGCTTGGAACATATGTTGAGTCCTCTCAAGGCAATATGCGCGCTGATGCGCAAAGCCCTGCAGCGATGTATGATAGTGCTTTTGTGCTGGTTAAGAATGGTCAATATGATAAAGCGGAGAGCTCGTTTCTGTCGTTTTTAGAGGCTAATCCTGATCATGAATTGGCGGGGAATGCTAAATATTGGCTGGGTGAGACATATTATGTGCGCGGTAAGTTCGAGCAGGCGGCACGTACTTTCGCTGAAGGGTATCAGAAATATCCTAAAGGAAGTAAAGCGGCTGATAATTTGCTTAAATTAGGCATGTCTTTGGCTGGCTTGAATAAAACTAAAGATGCGTGTGTGGCGCTGGGGCAGCTAGAAAAGCCTGAGTTTTCATCTGCCGGGGCTTTGGTTAGTCGCGCAAAGCAGGAAATGAAGCGTTTGGGTTGTTAACTGCTCGCACTTTTTAAAAAATACAATTAAATCAAGGCGAGGCATTTTGTTTCGCCTTTTTTGTGGTATGAATTCGTCATGGATATTTTGAATGAGACGCATTTCTTAGAAAAGCTAAGTGCATTGCCATTAGAGGCTGGGCAAAAGATTGCCGTTGCTGTGTCTGGCGGCGTTGATTCTATGGCGCTGGCTTTGGCTTTTGTGAAATGGGGGGATTTCGATATTCATATTTTAAGCGTTGATCATGGCTTGCGTAAAGAGGCGCGCGGTGAAGTTGAGTTGGTTAAGCGATATGCGTCAGAGTGGGGGGCTCGGTTTCAAGCGCTTAAGTGGGAGCATGGCGGGGTCGAGAATAAATTGCAAGAGCAGGCACGGGTGGCGCGTTATGGCTTGATGCTTGATTGTTGTGAAGCTCAAGGGATTAAGCATTTATTATTGGCGCATCATATGGATGATCAAGCGGAGACGTTTTTATTCCGCCTTTGTAAGGGCAGTGGGCTGGATGGATTAGCATCGATGCGAACTGTGCAAGAAATTGAGGGGAGGGATGTTTGTCTTGTTCGGCCTCTTCTTGACGTGCCTAAGGAGGCTTTAATCGCATTTTGTGAAGAGCATGGAATAGATTATGTGCATGATCCATCAAATGAAAGCGCTCAATATGCGCGGGTAAGGTTAAGGCAAGCGCGTGAAGTTTTGGAGGCTGAGGGCTTGAGCAATAAGCGCCTTGCTGTGAGTGCTAAGAGATTTGAAAGAGCGCGATCTGCATTAGAGGATTTGGCTGATAAGCTTTATAATGAAGCGATTTTAAATAAGGATACAAATCGTATAGTATTTGATTTTAAGTTATTGGTACATAACCCAGAAGAATTGATTTTGCGCTGTGTGATGATGGCGATGGAAGCGTTGAGTGATATAAAGGGCTATGGCGCGCGTTTTGAAAAGATTGAGCATCTAGTGCAGGGGCTTTTAAATGAGACTTCTTTTAGAAAACGGACATTGGGCGGTGTGGTCTTTGAGAGGGATGATAAAAACTCTGCGCTAATTATGCACAGAGAAGGTAAAAATTGACTTGTTTTGCCTGATAAAAGGTATAGTTTTTAGTATAGTTTTTCAGGCTTAAAGATAATGAAAGGATGAGCGGCTCGTGAATGGATTTGGTAAAAACCTTGTTTTTTGGCTAGCAGTGGCTTTGGTGCTGTTGTTTATGTTCAATATTATGCAGGGTGCGAATACTCAGAATGCAGCGACAAATGGCTTATCCTATAGTCAATTTATTGCAGAAGCGCAAAGTGGTTCTGTCTCGGATGTTACGATTAAGGGGCAGGAATTATATGGGGTTTATGCTTCATCAGGTAATCGCTTTAAAGTGATGGTGCCACCAAATGAGAATGTTTTTGATCGTTTGCAGGGCACTGCGGTTGAAATTTCTGCTGATAAGGAAAACCCAGAAGAGGTCAGCTTCTTAAGTATTCTAGTCTCTCTTCTGCCAGCGATTTTGATTATCGGTGTTTGGATATTCTTTATGCGCCAAATGCAAGGTAAGGGCGGCGGCGGCGCTATGGGCTTTGGTAAGTCTAAAGCGAAAATGCTCTCTGAAGAAAAGCATGGGCGCGTTACTTTTGATGATGTGGCGGGTATTGAGGAAGCGAAGCAAGACTTAGAGGAAGTTGTTGAGTTCTTGAAAGATCCGCATAAATTCTCACGTCTTGGCGGTAAAATCCCTAAAGGGGCGCTTCTTGTTGGTCAGCCTGGTACAGGTAAGACACTTGTCGCGCGCGCTGTAGCCGGCGAAGCGGGAGTGCCTTTCTTTACGATTTCTGGTTCTGATTTCGTGGAAATGTTTGTTGGTGTCGGTGCTAGCCGCGTCCGCGATATGTTTGAGCAAGGTAAAAAGAATGCGCCTTGTATTATCTTTATTGATGAGATTGATGCTGTTGGTCGTCACCGTGGTGCCGGTCTTGGCGGCGGAAATGACGAACGTGAGCAGACTTTGAACCAGCTTTTGGTGGAGATGGATGGTTTCGAATCTAATGAAGGCGTAATTATTTTGGCCGCAACTAATCGTCCAGATGTTTTGGATCCTGCATTGCTACGTCCGGGTCGTTTTGACCGTCAGATTGTTGTGCCGCTCCCTGATATTAAGGGTAGAGATAAAATTCTTCAGGTTCACATGAAAAAAGTACCTTTGGCACATAGTGTAGACCCTATGGTGATCGCGCGTGGTACGCCGGGCTTTAGTGGTGCTGATTTGGCCAATCTTGTGAATGAGGCTGCTTTACTTGCTGCGCGCCGTGGTAAACGCGTAGTTGGTATGGAAGAATTTGAAGATGCTAAAGACAAGGTGCTCATGGGTGCTGAGCGTAAATCTATGGTTATGAGTGAAGATGAGAAGAAGCTTACTGCTTACCATGAGGCGGGTCATGCTTTAGTCGCTTTGAATGAGCCAGCGTCTGATCCTGTTCACAAGGCCACGATTGTCCCACGTGGGCGCGCTTTAGGTGTTGTTATGCGCTTGCCTGAAAATGATCGCTTATCTATGAGTTTGGAAAAACTGGAAGCTGATTTATCTGTTGCGATGGGTGGCCGCGTTGCGGAAGAGCTTATCTTTGGCCCAAATAAAGTTACAACGGGCGCAAGTAGCGATATTTCTCAGGCGACAAATATGGCTCGCAAGATGGTGACTGAGTGGGGGTATTCAGAGAAGCTTGGCACTATTCGTTATGCTCAAGATCAGGAAGAAGTGTTTTTAGGTCACAGCGTGTCGCAATCTAAAAATATGTCTGATGAGACAGCAGCTTTAGTAGATTCTGAAGTGCGTCGTATTGTTGAGGGCGGCTATAGCCGTGCTAAGAAAATCCTTACAGATCATATGGATGACCTTCATAAACTTGCGAAAGCTTTGATGGAATATGAGTTGTTATCTGGTGATGAGATTAAAGATCTTCTTGCTGGGCGTCCTATTATTCGCGTGCAGGATGATGAGCCAAGCGATACAACGCCGAAGTCTTCTGTGCCATCAAGTGGTGGCGGTGAAGCGCCTCAGGGAGCTTAGTTGCTCTATAACTGTCAGTGAAAGAATAAAGCAAAAGCGCCCTCTCATTATATAGAAGGCGCTTTTTTATATTGGGGCTTTATGAATTCGTTTTCGCTATGCAGCTTGAAGATGAGAGAGCTGTATATTGTTATTAGTAAGCGCTTCTACTGTTTTTATCACAGCTGTTTCATCTGTGAGTTTAATACTGATTTTGCTGTTTTCAAAATCAATGGATTCGCCATTATTTAGCGGATCGATAGCGCTTGCAACTTTGTTGAAATCATCCTTGTTAATGCCTGTAAAATTGATTGTGAGTATCTCATCATCAGCAAATAATTCAGGGGTGAAATGTAAATATGTATCACGCCTTGTTTGTGGATTTTGTACGACAAATGAATTAAGTGCGCCGTTTATAAAGGCTGCATTCCTATCCAAGAAGCGTGCATTATCTGCGAAATGCTTTTGTAATTCGCTAGCCACTTTATCAAGTTTTTGATTGAATTTTTCAGTATAGCTTTCAATTGCAGACATCTTGTCTGCAAAGCTTTTTTGCGCTTGCATTAATCTCGTTCTCCGTAATGTTCTAAACCGTTATATAAATATGCTCCGTTACCTGCATATTTATGGGCGCTGTATGCCATGGCGGGTTTTTATATGCAAGGGGAAAATCAATTTTTTAGGCTTTAATGCTTTGCGTGTGGGTGTTTTTCGGGTAAAGAAAAAGTATGACACGTAAATATTTCGGAACAGATGGGATACGCGGTCGGGCCAATACATACCCGATGACAGCGGAGATGGCTATGAAAGTTGCTATGGCAACAGGGTGTGTGCTGCGTTTGCGTCATCCGGGTCAGCCTACAGGACGTGTTGTCGTTGGTAAGGATACACGCCTTTCTTGTTATATGCTGGAGCAAGCAATTACGGCCGGTTTTTTGGCGATGGGTATGGACGTTATTTTGACCGGGCCAGTGCCAACACCGGGTGTTTCGATGCTTACGCGTAGTCTGCGTGCAGATTTAGGTGTGATGATTTCAGCGTCTCATAATTCATATGAAGATAATGGTATTAAGCTTTTTGGACCTGATGGTCTTAAGCTTGATGATGAAATTGAGCTTGAGATTGAAGCGAAAATGGATAATGGCCTTGATGAGGGTTTAGCTGCGCCTGCTGATTTGGGTAAGGCTGCGCGCCTTGATGACGTATTGGGTCGCTATGCGGAGAGTGTGAAGCGCTCTTTGCCACGGGGTGAAAGCTTAGATGGTCTTAAAGTCGTTGTGGATTGCGCAAATGGCTCGGCCTATAAAGTGGCGCCACAGGTTTTGTGGGAGCTGGAGGCAGATGTTATCGCTATTGGTGTTGAGCCTAATGGGCGTAATATTAATGCGGGGTATGGGGCGACTGATACTGCGAATTTGCAGCGCATTGTTGTAGAACAAGGTGCAGATGTAGGTATTGCGCTGGATGGTGATGCCGATCGCTTGATTATGGTGGATGAAAAAGGCCAGAAGATTGATGGTGATCAGCTTATGGGCGCTTTGGCTTTGTCTATGCATGAGAATGGGACTTTGCAAGGTGGCGGTTTGGTCGCGACTGTGATGTCTAATCTGGGCTTAGAGCGCGCCTTGAAAGAAAAAGGGTTGGAGCTTATTCGCACGGGTGTTGGTGATCGCTATGTTGGTGAGGCAATGCGTGAGGGTGGCTATAATGTCGGCGGTGAGCAATCAGGCCATATTATTCTCTCTGATTATGGTACCACTGGTGATGGCCTTTTGGCTGCGCTTCATATTTTAGCGATGCTTAAGCATACAGGTAAGAAAGCGAGTGAGGCTCTTAGCGTGTTTGAGCCAGTGCCACAGCTCTTAAAAAGTGTGCGCTATGAAAATGGATCTCCATTGGATGTTGATGATGTTCAAAACGCGATTAAGCAGGCGCAAGAAAATCTTGCCAATGATGGGCGTGTTTTAGTACGTGCAAGCGGTACTGAGCCTGTTATACGTGTAATGGCAGAGGGCGATGATCAGGCGCGCGTTGAAAATATTGTGAGCGAGCTTTGTGCGGTGATTGAAAAAGCCAGTTAATAAGCGTAGTGTGCGCGTGATTTGTGAGACGGCTTCATAAAAGAACGGATATACGGAATAAGAGTAATGAGTAGCCAAGATAAAAATACTGCCTTGCTGCCTAGTGGTTTTGAAGATTTGCTTATGCCGCACGCTGAGCATGAGAGTAAGGCTATTGAACGTATTATGTCTGTGTTTAGCGCTTTTGGGTATCGCCGCATTAAGCCGCCTATTGCAGAATATGAAGAAACGATGCTTGTGCCTGGTCCCGGGGCTTTTTTGGCTGATGTGACTTTTCGTATGGTTGATCCACAAAGTGGTAAGATGCTGTGTTTGCGCAGTGATATTACAGCGCAGATTGCGCGCATTGCTAGGACGCGTTTATCTGAAGAGCCTAGAGCTTTGCGTGTAGCTTATGCGAATGATGTATTGCGCACGCGCGCTTCGCAACAAAGAACGACACGTCAGTTTGCACAAGTGGGTTGTGAGATGATCGGGCAAGATGATGTGCAATCTGATATTGAAGTAGCGGTGATTGCGCTTAAGGCTGCAAGTGAGTTGGGCTTAAAACAAGTAACAATGGACTTTGCGTTGCCACGAATATTTGATGCAGCGCTTGAGGCATCCGGTGTTGCTGTTGATCAGATTGATGCGCTGAGAGCTAAGGTCTCAGGGCGTGCTATCGAGGCTTTGGAAGCTTTGAAAAAGCTTGGGCTGAATGATGAGGCACAAGCGCAAGTACAGCGCTTAGAGCAGGTAGTACGTGGTGTAAATGAAGCTGTTGAGCAGCTGGGTCTTGATAATGTGAGTTTGACGCTTGATCCTTTGGAAACTAAGGGGTTTGAGTATCATAACGGCGTTGCATTTACGCTCTTTTCGCATGGTGTACGTGGTGAAATCGGGCGAGGCGGTCGTTATGATATACATACAGGCGTAGATCAGAAAGAAAGCGCGATGGGCGTTACTTTTTACATGGATACGATACGTCAAGGAATTGAATTTGAAGATGGGCAAAAACTTATAGCCGTTTCTAGTGATATTGATTGGAGTGAGCTTAGCGCTCTTCAAAAAGAAGGCTTTGTCATTCTTCGTGGCAGTTCGGTTGCAGGCGCAACACATAAATATATAGATGGTGAAATTAAGGAGATCTAATCATGGGTAATGTAGCAGTCATTGGCTCACAATGGGGTGATGAAGGTAAGGGGAAAATCGTTGATTGGCTCTCTAGCCGTGCAGATGTTGTTGTGCGTTTTCAAGGTGGGCATAATGCTGGGCATACGCTTGTTATTGATGGTGTGACCTATAAGCTGCACTTGTTGCCGAGCGGTATTGTTCGCCGTGCAAAGCTCTCAATCATTGGGAATGGTACAGTTATTGATCCATGGGCTTTGGTGAAAGAGATTGAAGCTGTGCAAGCGCAGGGCGTTGCTGTAACACCTGAAAAGTTAAAGATTGCAGAAAATGCACCACTGATTTTACCAGTTCACCCGATGCTTGATGCTGCGATGGAAGCTGCTCGAGGGAAATCCTCTATCGGCACTACAGGGCGAGGAATTGGCCCGGCATATGAAGATAAGATTGCGCGTCGTTCTTTGCGTGTTTGTGATTTGGAATATCCAGATGTTCTTCGTGAGAAGCTTGAAAAGATGCTCTTGCATCATAATGCTTTGTTGCGTGGTTTGGGTGCGGATGAAGCGAATGCAGATGAAATCTATGATGCTTTGATGGATGTTAAAGACAAGATTTTACCTTATAAAGCAGTGACTTGGAAATTGCTTGATGAGGCTAATAGAGAAGGTAAGAAGATCCTTTTTGAAGGGGCGCAAGGTATGATGCTTGATGTAGATCATGGAACGTATCCATATGTTACATCGTCGAATATGGCGTCAGGGCAGGCGGCAACAGGCTCTGGCATGGGGCCAGATGCAGTCGGGTATGTTCTTGGTATTACAAAGGCTTATACTACTCGCGTGGGTAGCGGTCCATTTCCAACAGAGCAAGAAAATGAAGTCGGAGAGTTTTTAGGCACTAAAGGTCATGAGTTCGGTACGACTACTGGACGTAAGCGTCGTTGTGGTTGGTTTGATGCTGTTCTTGTGCGTCAAACTGTTAAGGTTGGCGGCATTCATGGTTTAGCGCTTACAAAGCTTGATGTTTTGGACGGTCTTGATGAGATTAAAATCTGTGTGGCTTATGAGCTGGATGGCGAGCGTATTGATTACATGCCAGCGGCGCAAGAGGCACAGGCACGCATTAAGCCAATCTATGAAACGCTTGAAGGTTGGAAGGGCAGCACACGCGGCGCGCGTACTTGGGTTGATTTACCAGGCGAGGCTGTGAAATATGTTCGTCATATTGAAGAGCTTGTTGGTGCGCCAGTATCGCTGCTTTCAACTAGTCCAGAGCGTGATGACACGATTTTGGTGACAGACCCATTTTTGGGTAATTAGCCTATAGAAGCTTATTGTTATTTTACTTTTTGTGGTTTCAGGGCTACAATAGTAGGGTTATGAGCGCTTTTCTGAGTATGTGCGTAGCGCCGAGCTTTCTAAAGGATTCCTATATTTCATGGCTGAGGATAGGCAAATGGAGGGGGCAGTGAAGGAAACTGACCCATCTGTTAAAAGTAATACAGCAGATCCGAAAGGTAAGGCAGAGGATAGCCGTGCGAAGGCTGTTGTTGAAAGCATAGATAAAAAAGACCAAGGTAAATCTATTGGCGAAATTGCAGAACGTGCGGAAACTGTTGGTGGTCATACTGCGCTATTAAAGAAGTCTATTGAGATATTTTCAAATAAGCCTTTACCAGAATATGATCATGGTCCGAATAAAGCTTATGTTGCAAATTCTTCGAATAAGGATTTAGGGGGCGGTTCAGCATTAGTCGCCATAGTCTGTGAGCCATACCTCATTCCTCGAACCGGTGCTCTTATCAAATATACAGCTTTTGTGAATCCAAATATCGCTGAATTGGTTGAATATGGAGTGGTTTTTTGGCCGCCCGCTCAACAAGAACGTTATGTATTTGTCTATAAGAATACTTGGCAAAAACCTTTGCTGGCAAAAGGTGAAATGCAAGCTATGGGCTTGAAGCCAGAGATGGTTATGGAACATATCTTAAAGCCACTTATCACCGTTATGCGCGATTTTAAAGATCGTGATTTTACACATGGTGCAATTCGTCCATCAAATATGTTCGGTATTCTTAGGGGTGACGATGGCAGTATAAAAGTCGATAAAATTGTGTTGGGTGATAGTTTGTCTATGCCTGGTTCCTTTTGTCAGCCAGCACTTTACGAGCCTATTGAGCGTGCGATGACTGACCCTATCGCAAGGGGGCTTGGTACACAATCTGATGATTTATATTCATTAGGGGTTTCTCTAGCGATTATGATGCGTATGAATGATCCGCTTAATGGGTTGTCTGATGAAGAAGTTATTAGGAAAAAAATTGAGGTTGGTACTTATTCTGCGATTACGGGTAAGGATCGTTTTAAAGGCGATATTTTAGAGCTATTGCGTGGAATATTGCATGATGACCCTTCACAAAGATGGACGATAGATGAAGTGGGCGTGTGGCTCGATGGACGTCGATTAAGCCCTAAGCAAGGGCTTGTTCGCAAGAAAGCGCCTCGGCCATTTACGTTTCTTAATGGGCGGTATTTTATTCTTCCAGTTTTATCTATGCAGCTTAAAAATAGCCCTTCTGAGGTGCGCCGCATTGTTGAGGATGATAGTTTATTTCAGTGGCTAGAGCGCTCTGTTGATGATGAGGAAGCTTTAGAACGCGTTGAAAAAGCTGTTAATGACCTTAAAGATCGAGGTGGTTCTGCTGGTCCGACTTACCAAGATAGATTGGTTGCTAATATTTCATCCGCCTTAGATACGTCAGCACCTCTACGTTATAAGGGCTTGAGTGTTATGGGGCATGGATTAGGCACGGCTATAGCCGAGGCTATGGTTTTAAAGAAGGATTTGGCACCTTATATTGAGATCCTCGATAATAATTTGTTGGCGAGTTGGTTGGGCTTTCATAGTAATCCTAATGTCGATATTACCGGACTGTTTTCTAAATCTGAACTAGCGCGCAGGATGATAGGTAATAAGCGTATGGGGGAGGGGATTGAGCGCTGTTTATATCTACTGTCTCCCGAAGCGCCATGTTTAAGTGAATTGCTTAAAGCTTATTTTGTAACGGATGGTGAGGAGCTTCTTTACGCTTTTGAAGATTTATCGAGTAAAGGCAAAATGGCGAGTATGTATATAGATCGCCATGTGGCCGCTTTTTTGATGCAAAAAGAAGCAAAAGTTATTGATGGGTGCTTGTATGATTTAAATTCTGGTGAAGCTCCGCGTGTTATTTTGTCCAATCTACGTGTTATGGCGGCGTTGCAAAAACGCCATAATATAGCGGCTCTTCCTGGTATGGGGGGCGTGTTTGCTGGTGTGGCGCGCAGCGTTTGCGAAGGGTTTAATGATCGCGAGACGCGGGATCGCTTGGAAAAAGAGCTTAAAGTCTTTGCGGATAAAGGCGATTTGGTCAAGATGTCCGAATTATTGGATGATCCTGCCTTAACACATAAAGATAATAAAGCTTATGATGCTGCTAAAAACGAATATAAGGCTTTAGTCGAAGAGGCTGAATTGGTTGAAGAGCGCTTACTGGATAAGGAAGCTTTTGGTCAGGAAATGGGCCGTAATTGGGCTGCGATAGGTTCAACATTACTTTTAACGTTTATTATTGTAGCTGTCGCACTTTCAGGGATTTTTGGTGGCACAGTCCGGTAGTGGCCACATCGTGTTTGGTTTTAAATTTGTGAGATAGAAATGGCGAAGTCATCTAAAAAGAAGAAGAAAAAAACAGGCGGTGTAAGACTGTATTTGATGCTTGTCTTTTTGGCTGTCGTTTGTGCTGTCTTCCTCTCAACAAGTTTGATCTTATTTATTGGGCTCATTCCATCATTTGTCGCTTTCTTTGTGGATCAAAGTGAAAAGAAAATGAAAGCGGTAACGGTAGGTTCTTTTAATGCGATAGGGTGCATTCCTTTTGTGATGCAATTGTGGGATCAGGGTAAAAGCTTAGAAGTTGCGATGCAGATTATTTTTGATCCAATGGTTTTGGTTATTATATATTCAGCCGCTGCGGTTGGGTATTTGGTTGATTGGATGGTTGTTTCGGTTGCTACAGCATTACTCTATAAAAAGGGGCAAGACCGTAAAGAGGCTATTGCAAAAAGGCAGGCGCAACTTATAAAACGTTGGGGTGATGGCGTTAAGGGTGAATAGCTGTGTTTTTAAGTTGCTGATTTGAAATGAGATTTAATTTTTGGGACGTACTGTTTAGTTAATCAGTCTGTTTTTATAGTCCCTATTTGCGACAATGTTATATTTTGGGTTTTGTGAGTGGTTTGGGGGCTTGTGCACCGTCAGATTGTTTTAACGCCATAACAATGCGCAGATTGCGTTCAATTTCAGTTTTCTCAGGCTGTAAAGCTTTGGCTTCTTGGAGGATTTCTATAGCATCATTCAATCTTTTCTGTGAGGCTAGGTTAAGTGCTAGCGTGCTCATGATTGTGGTCTTATCGCCGTGCCATAGCTCTAAGGCTTTTCTAAAGGCTTTTTCTGCGTCCTCGTGCTCTTCCTGTATCTCAAGAGCTGTGCCGAGTACCATGAAGGCCATATCGTAATTTTCGTCAGTCAGTGTTGCTTGTTTTGCAACTTTAACTGCTTGGTCTATTTTCTCTTCTTCAATCAGAATAGCGGCATATTCAGTTTTTGTTGGCGCTGTCGCTTCTTTATTTTCAGCTAAGTCTTTTAAGACCTTGCGTGCTTCAGAGTATTTTGCAGCTTTGCGAAGTGCGATTGCGTATTCAGTTGCCGCATATTCGCTTTCAGGCGCGTTCTTAAAGCGTGATTCAAGTGTCTCTAATGAGCTGCTAGGCTCTTGCGATAAGCTCTCTCTGCTAATGAGTTTTGCAATGCGGTTAGAGCGTTCATCTTTGAGGTTTGTGTAGTTATAGCCGCCTGTAGTGGAGCAGGCTGATAGCGCTAGTGCTGTGAGGCTAAGCGTTATGAGGGCAAGTTTTGATGTGTGGTTATATGCTTTCATCATGCCTGAATATTTGGGGTTATATTTTTAAATATCATACCCAACTGAAACTCGCTTGAGCAATAGCAGAATGATTTGCTCTACAGATATTATTCGAGATGCTCTATCACATCTGTGAGTTTATGCACGATTACGTCAGGATCAGCGTCTTTAAGGCGTTTGCGTGTAATGCCGCCGTCAGTAATGCCGTAGCTTTTTATGCCAAGTTCACGAGCGATTTCAGGCTCTTCCATGGAATCGCCAATGATTGAGGTGTTCTCGGCTTTATAGCCTTTATATTTCATATATTCGCGCAACCTTAAAACCTTTGTCGTGCTCTGGAGGATTGTGGTGCCATCGCAGTCATGTGCGTTTATATCTTTGAAATAGTGATGTAGTTTTAAACGGTCCAGATGCTCTTCAATTTTGGTTGTGATGTAATTTGAAAGAATCATGCAATCATAACCATTCTCATTGAGATGCTCTAAAAGCTCGCGTGCGCCTGTGCGGGTTCGGGTTTTATCTGCTAAGCGCTCATAGCTGCTTTGAAAGACTTGGTTGCCTTCATCTTTTCTCTCTAAAACTTTTTCGGCGCTTACACCGTTATCTTCGTAGAATTTAAGGACAGGGAAATTGAAGGTCTTTCTGAAATCTAATAGCGAAATAGATTCCGCGCCATAAAAGTTAAGGCATATATTTGATGCTTTCCAAGAGGGGATGGTGTCTGAGAGGATGGTGCCATTCCAATCAAAGACGAAAAGTTTTTTGCTGCTATTCATAGGAGTAATGTAGGTAATAAAAAACGGCCTGAAAAGAGGCCGCTTTAATAAAACTTAAATTATGCAGTTAAAAGCTTATGCTGCTTTTGCAAGAGCATCTTGAGCTTGTTTAGCGATCGCTGCGAATCCTTTTTCATCATGGATCGCGATCTCTGATAGAGATTTGCGGTCTAGCTCGATGCCTGTAAGCTTAAGGCCGTGCATGAATGTTGAATATGTCATGTCATGTAGGCGTGCTGCAGCGTTGATACGCTGAATCCACAATTTGCGGAATTCACGTTTCTTAGCGCGACGGTCACGATATGCGTACTGACCTGCTTTTTCAACAGCTTGAACGGCAGTACGGAAACAATTCTTACGACGACCGTAATAACCTTTAGCTTGTTTGATAACTTTTCTGTGACGAGCGTGTGCTCTTGGTCCACCTTTTACGCGTGCCATGGTTTACGCCTCCTGTGTTTGAGCAGCTTTAGGAGCTGACTTTGATTTGCGTTTATATGGCAAGTAATTGCGCATAACTTTACGAGCATCTGGTTCGCTCATTGTTGTCATGCCTTTAGCCTTGCGTTTCATTGATTTTGGTTTGTTCATCTGCATGTGGCGCATTTTGGACTGTTTCACCTTGATTTTACCTGATGCAGTTACGCGGAAACGTTTTTTCGCGCTGCTTTTAGTCTTCATTTTCGGCATTTCTATCTCCTTTTATCTACGATATTTATCCTTTTACTGCGTTATGAGGTTACTTACATATAAGAATATGCTTCGTTTCTCATGCCTTGTGTAAGTGTAAATCTCTTTGATAAATCAAATGATTACCTTACTTAAAGCCAGTTTAAGGCGTAGTGATCGAGGCAGCCGTTTTCGCCAGATCACCATTGAATGGAGGGGTTATAGCGGGTTTTGCCTAGGGAATGCAAGGGAAAAATGCGCCTTGTTTTTATGATTTAGTGCCTTATTTTGAATGCTCTAACAGTTAGGAGAAAAAATAATGGCTATGGAATATCTTCACACGATGGTTCGTGTTGAAAATTTGGATGAAGCATTGGAGTTTTATTGCGGTAAATTCGGTCTTATCGAGACATCGCGTATGGAGAATGAAGGTGGGCGTTTTACGCTTGTGTTCCTTGCTGCGCCAGGTGATGAAGATCGCGCGAAGAGCGCTAAAAGCCCATTATTGGAGCTGACTTATAATTGGCCAGATGAGGATGGGAATACTGAGAGCTATTCAGGCGGGCGTAATTTTGGCCATTTGGCGTATCGCGTTGATAATATCTACGAGACTTGTCAGGATTTGATGGATAAGGGCGTTGTGATTAATCGCCCGCCGCGTGATGGGTATATGGCGTTTATTAAATCACCAGATGGTATTTCTATAGAGCTTTTACAGCGTGGAGATGCTTTGGAGCCTCAAGAGCCTTGGGCTAGCATGGAAAACACTGGGAGTTGGTAGGCTGTGTTTGCCCGCTTTTAAGTGTATTTCGCAATAAATTGATGGATTTGGTAGAGCATAGATTCGCGCTGACTTTTTTGTGGTAGTCCGTGCTCTCCATCTTGAAAAGATGTTATTTCTAAGCGTCTGTTGGTTACAAGATTTCTTAATATGTCGAGATTATCGTATGGTGAAATCTTGTCTTTCTCACCTTGCATGATGAGAAGCGGAGCGTCTAAGGGCGGTAATTGCTGTGCGAGAACACTAGTTTTAAGTTCGTTAATTAACGGTACTCCTATTTGTGTTCCAGAGACGATGATGTAACCTTTTTTTGTATCGCTCTCGGTGATCGTTATGCCGTTTAGTAAAACGTTCACTACGTGTTGTAAATCAAGGCATGGCCATAAAACAACATTGCACAGGATGCATATCTCTTCATCTTTAAAAAGAAGCGGGAGATGCGCACTGAGGCCTTCAGCAATGAAAATGATGCGTGTTATATCTTTCGTCTTTGCCCAGTCAATACAGGCTTGTATATCTTCTTTTGCGCTTTGTAATGTGAATTCTGCGCTATAACCGGAGCTGTCGCCACAGCCTCTGAAGTTGGGGGCTAGGCATTGATAGCCTTTATCTATCAATGAAGGGATGAGGAGTTTATATATATTTTCAGTGCCGTTATTGCTGCCCGGGAAACTGTGGAGCACAATGATAAGTGTATCATCTGTAACGGGCGTGAGCGTTGCATCCCCGTGCGCAAAGGCTGCCGAAATATGCTGATCATCATTGATCTTGATTTTGATAGTTTCGCTCATTCTTGCTCTAGTTTATAAATATTGTGTTTAGTATAACATTAGTACTTCTTAATGTAGAGAGGAAAAATTCACTTTTGGTTGAATTTTTAATGTGCTTGTGCCCATGAGTGTGCGTGTCCTGCTTCTACCTCTAGCGGAACGGATATTTTAACACCGCAGACATTTTGAAATGCGTTCTCCATAATGTTTTTGACTAATGTGGTTGTTTGTTCCAGCTCATCTGTAGGGACTTCGAAGATTAATTCGTCATGTACTTGAAGAAGCATTTTTGCACTTAAGTGCTCTTTTTCTATGGCGGGCGGTATTTTTGCCATGGCTATTTTCATGATATCTGCGGCTGTGCCTTGCAGGGGCGCGTTGATAGCTGCGCGCTCTGCGCCAGCGCGCTGGCCTGGAATTTTAGCATTAATATTGGGAACGTAACATTTGCGACCATAAAGCGTTCTAACGAAGCCATTTTCTTTAGCAAATTCTTTGGTTTCTTCCATATAGTCTTTGATCTCAGAGAATTTTTCTAAATAACGTTTGATGAAGTCATTTGCGCTGCCTGGATCTGTGCCGAGTTGTTTGGCAAGGCCCCAGCCAGATATACCATAGATGATACCGAAATTGACTGCTTTGGCTTGTCTTCGTAGCTCTGGGCTAACTTTGTCCATATCTGTGCCGAAGACTTGTGAGGCTGTTAAGCTATGAATGTCTGTTCCGTCTTTAAAGGCTTGCTTTAGAGCCTCAACACCTGCGACTTCTGCTGCAAGGCGAAGCTCTACTTGTGAGTAATCAACGGATAACAGTGTGTGGCCTTCTTTAGCGACAAAAGCTTCGCGGATTTTACGGCCATCTTCGGAGCGAATGGGTATGTTTTGTAAATTTGGATCAGATGAAGATAGGCGGCCAGTTGAAGTGCCTGTCATGTGATATGATGTGTGGACGCGTCCTGTTTGTGGGTTTATTTGTTCTTGAAGGGCGTCTGTGTATGTGGATTTAAGTTTTGAGAGGGCGCGCCAGTCTAATATTTTGCTGACAATTTCGTGCCCTTGAGAGGCAAGATCCTCTAGGGCTTTTACATCGGTTGACCATTGGCCGCTCTTGGTTTTTTTACCGCCTTCTAAGCCCATTTGGTCGAAGAGAATTTCGCCTATTTGTTTAGGGCTTCCAATATTGAACTGTGTATCGGCGAGGGCGTAAATTTCTTTTTCTAACTCTGCTAGGCGTGACGCAAAATCTTGGCTCATATTCATTAAAACAGAGCGATCTAGTTTTGTACCTTCCAATTCCATTTGCGCGATAATCGGGATAAGTGGGCGCTCAATATTCTCATAGACGCTGAGCATTTGTTCGGCAAGGAGGCGAGGTTTTAAAATGTGCCAAAGCCTGTAAGTGATGTCCGCATCTTCGGCAGCATAATCCAAAGCTTTCTCTATATCGACTTGATCAAATGTGACCTGCTTAACACCTTTGCCAGCAACATCTTCATATTTGATTGTTGCGTGGTCGAGGTGAAGTTTAGAAAGATTGTCCATTGAATGTGAATGGCTGGATCCATCGAGTACATATGACATTAATAAAGTATCATCACAGGCTTTAAGATGTACGTCATTTTTTGCAAAGATCTGCCAGTCATATTTCATATTGTGGGCGATCTTTATGATCGATTCATCCTCTAGCATGGGTTTGAGGATGTTAAGGGCTGTATGTGTTGAAAGTTGTTTTATATCAGTGTCTTGAGATTCTCCCAGTAAGTCTGCTTGCGCTGATTTATGGCCTAAAGGGATGTACGCGGCTTTTCCTGGTTCATAGCAGAGCGATATACCGACAAGTTCTGCCTTTGTGGGTGTTAAACTGGTTGTTTCCGTATCTATACAAACCGATCCGTTTTTATATATATTTTCGACCCATTGGGTTAATGTTTTCTCATCATTAATGAGTGTGTATTTATTGTCATTTATAGGCGGGAAGTTTGGGGCGCTCAAATCAATGGCAGGTTTATCAGCTTTTGCGCTAGGCTTGCTAACAGTTTCACCGCCAAGGCGTTTAATGATCGAATTGAAGGCATGTTTTTGTAGGAAAGCCATTAATTCTGGTTTATCTGGATCGTGCGTTTTAAGTTCATCGAGGGAAACGGGGAGGGGAGCGTTTTCATCGAGTTTGACGAGTTCACGTGAAAGGCGCGCATTATCAGCGTGCTCTATTAATTTTTCACGGCGTTTAGGCTGCTTGATTTCGTTGGCGCGTTCTAGCAGCTCATCAAGCGAGCCATACTCATTAATGAGTTGGGCGGCGGTTTTTATGCCGATGCCTGGTACACCTGGAATATTGTCAACGCTATCTCCAGCCAATGATTGTACATCAACGACTTTGTCGGGGGCGACGCCAAATTTTTCTATAACTTCTGGTTCGCTTATCCATTTGTTTTTCATAGGGTCGAGCATTCGGACATTGTCGCCTACAAGCTGCATAAGGTCTTTGTCGGAAGAGACAATGACGACCTTTTTGCCCTGTTCTTTTGCCGCTTTAGCATAGGCTGCAATCAGGTCATCTGCTTCATAGCCTTCTAGCTCTAAAGCGGGAATATCGAAAGCGCGTGTGGCGTCTCGAACAAGCGGGAATTGTGGAATGAGGTCCTCAGGCGGCGCGTCCCGATTAGCTTTGTACTCTTCGTAAAGATTGTTACGAAATGAGCCACCTTTTGGGTCAAAGATTACGGCGATATATGGCGCGTGGTAATCATTGAGAAGCTTCATCAGCATTTGGGTGAAACCGTAAACAGCGCTGACGGGCGTGCCTTCAGGGTTTGTCATTTCGCCGCGGCCAGAGTAAGCCATGGCAAAATAAGCGCGAAAAATAAAGCCGGAGCCATCGACCAAATAGAGTTCTTCTTCATTCTTAGACATGAAATTAACGTGCAGTTTTCGTGAGGCAGAGTCTAGTGTGTAAATAAAAAAATCCCCTGCTCATATGGCTTGATATTGGCGCTGATGAGCAGGGGGAGTTTTAATATTAACCACTACAAAAGACAGGGAGGACTTGTGCTCAAAAATACATGTAAGGGGGCAAAGTATTTTTGAGTGTAGTGGCTTTGGATAATTCGTTGAGCAATCCCTTCTTGGTTATATTCTCTTTGTTAAAGGGATGAGTTTTCTTAGGCTGAGCTCTGCGTAATGCTGAGTCAGTATTGGTTCAAATCCCTTTATGATCACGTATGTAATGCGCGGTATTTTGGTTTAAAGTGGGGGCGTTATTATTGATTTTATGGCCCCCTATTACCGCCAAGTAATATTTATTTCTTAAGATAAATCTAGCAAATATTGCTCAAGCTTGTCAAAGAAAAATACTTAAAAAATTCACTTTATGCTATTTTTTATTAATTTTACTTCTGTGTGAGCGCGTAGAGTGTAATTGCAGCCGCGTTGGATACATTAATGCTTGGCATTGGACCGTGCATGGGGAGGCGTAGTAAAGCGTCGCAATGTGCTTTTACATTTTGTCTTAGGCCAGGGCCTTCTGCGCCCATGATGATGAGTGTTTTGTCTCTAGTTTTGGCAATATGCTGAATATTTTCTTCTCCGCGCTCATCAAGGCCATAAGAGAAGTAACCGGCTTCTTGGAACTCTTCTATTGTGCGGCTTAGATTTGTAACGAAAGCGACAGGGACATGCTCTAATGCGCCACATGCTGTTTTTGCAAGCACGCCAGTTAATTCAGGGGCATGCTTTTTTTGTAGGATGAGGGCTGATGCGCCAAATGCGCAGGCGCTTCTGAGGATTGCGCCGATGTTATGTGGATCTGTGACCTGATCGAGTATGACGATAAGGGGGCGTTCAGTTTGCTCGTTTTTGATGATAATGTCTTGAGCGTTATATTCAGGCAGTGGCGCTGCGGAAAGTGCTAAGCCTTGATGGACTGCGGCTTCTGGCAGAAGGTTTTCGAGTTTTGCCTTGTCGATTATATGCGGAGTAGGGCGCTTTAGGCCTGCTGAGCGTGCTTTTTCAATTGCTGGCTCAAAGCTGCCTAAGGATTGCTCTGTAATGTAAAGGGTGTTGATTTGGCGTTTGGGGTTTAGCCATGCTTCTGTCACGGCGTGTGTGCCATATAAGAGGGGTGTTTTAGGGCGCTGTTGTTGAGTTGATTGGCGATTTGCGCTTAAGCGGTTTGGCGGCTTGTTGTTGCTTGCGTTATTGTGTTTCCCCTTATGTTGTTTAGGGGGGGAGTTCTTCGCTCGCGCTTGTGGTTTGCTCTTTTTGCTCATTGCTTATAGTTGCCGTGCCTTTTGAGGTGAAACGATCTCTTACGGCCTTATAGAACATAATAAAGGGTTTGTAAAAGAGTTCTATGACGTTGTCGTAATTTGCATTTTCTTCTGGGGCTAGTCCAAACTCTAACTCTTCTTCATCGGGAGAGGTGATGTGAAGTGTGCCAAACATCCAATCCCATATGGAGAGGTTTGTTCCAAAGTTTTTGTTGAAATGGGCGGGGTTAGTGCTGTGGTGTATATGGTGCTGCGCCGGGCTATTGATGAAGTGCTCCCAAAATGGGCCGAAGGATAGCCAGACATGGGAATGTCTCAAGTTTGAAGCGATGGCATTGAAAATCATATATGTGTATAGCGCTCCTAGGATGGTGTAGCCTGAAATAGGTTCTCCATAAAGGTAAATGAAAAGGCCGGTGAAGGGGGTGCTTAATGTGATGTAAGACAAACGCTCGGCAAGGGTTTCGACTGTGTGGACGCGGTTGGCAGTTTGTGGCACGAGGACTTCTGCTGAATGATGCACTTTATGAAATTCCCATAGTAATCCGCTATGGAAGATACGGTGTACCCAGTAGTGGGAGAAGTCACCGACTATGAAAAGGACGAGCGCGTATATGATTGTGGTGGTTGTGGTTTTTTCAATGACGTCTTCATTAGGTCCTAATAAGGCTTGCCACCATTGTCCCCATATTTCTCCGGATATAAATTCAGGGGCTATTAAGAACGCGAAAATTGGTAGGAGTATCAGATTGCCAAAGATAACGCGCATAAAATAGAATTGGTAATCAATGATTGCTGATTTGTGAAAATAGACTTTGTTGCCACCTATGAAATTCCAAAAACTTGAATATTTTTCTGTGTTTTTTTGAGGTTTGCGTTTTCTGTGTAAATACAGAAAAAACGCGACAATGTAGGCTATGGTTATATAGGCTATAGCTTGGCGCGTTTCTAGCTTGAAGAGGTCTAGAATGACTTCTTTTACAGGTGTTATAATTAGGCCGTCTAAGATTTCTAGGCTCATGGTGTCGCTTTAATGAAAATTGTCACATACCTATGAGTGTAGCTTAATATAGAAAAAGCGACAAGTTGTGAGCTTGTCGCTTTGTGAAATTTTGTAGTTTTATTTTCTAACGCAGCGCATTTTTCGGAATACTTCTTTGCTGTTGGTTGGTTGGGAGCCATCGCTAAATCTGATGGCTTTAACGTAGTATTTGCTAACTTCGGTGGAGGAATAGTAAATGCCGTTGGCAGAGGTGTCAAAATTTGTGGTGTTACGAATATTGTCGTAGAGTACAGCGAGCTCTTCAACGGCTGCGAGATACCAGTCTGAATGACCGTTTGCGGTGAGGTTGTCGCAGTATATGGCTTGTCTGTGAGGTTGTGTGCCTGCTTCGCCATCATTTGAGTCTGCTGCGACGAGCACTGGTGTGTTGGTGGAGCCTGATGTTGTGCTGCTGCCTCCTGCCCATATCCATGAACTGAAGCCATCATTCCATGGCAGAGCTGTTGCTGTTCCTGTACATTCAGCGCCATCCCATACTAAGCCAGCATCGCAGCGCGTGACATACATAGGAACATTACCGTCCGGGCTTAAACCTGCATATACAGTCCCGTCAGCACATATTGTTCCAACGCTTGGTGAGCTGGTGCAGTCGCCTGCTGTTGTTACATTCCATGTGCTGCTTGTGTTTCCGGCTCTAATTGTTGCG
>MDSZ01103034.1_pt1 | contig 26054 bp, 23 predicted proteins | sample 811201 | NCBI WGS metagenome assembly MDSZ01 (sample SAMN05326647, study PRJNA326480) | marine metagenome | isolation source: seawater | place: Indian Ocean: North | collected 2010 | reverse complement strand
CCACCACGTTGATAGGCTGGGTGTGGAAGTGCGGTAACGCATGTAGCTGACCAGTACTAATAGCTCAATCGGCTTGATTTATGCACTGAAAAAAATTTTAATTTTAGATATATTTTATTGTTAGATCAACAAAATTTAAAAGCTAACCCTGTTATAATAATTAGATGATAAAAAATGAGGTTATTAATTAAAGGAATATTAACCATTTAGAGTCAATAATTTTTTATAGCTAATTTTATTTTTTTTCAAACTATCTTTTACATTTTCTATATCTGTGGTTGCTATAATCATTAGATCATATTTATTATTATAATAATGTGATGGTCTTTGGATTTTTAGCCCGAAAATTTCTTTACCATATTCTCTTATGTCAACATAATCAATATTTTTATAATTTTTTAAATTAATTGACTCTGAAAATTTGAAAAAATTTGATCCCAAACCCCAAATTAATATTTTTTTCCTTTTATTAAGAAATTTTTTAAATTCACCAATTTCTTTGTAATTTTTAGCTTTAAAAATTTTATCAATTCTACATCCTCCTTTTCCTTTGAAATTAAGTAAAAATTGAATTACGTAGTTATGAGAAGCTTTATTATCACGATTTAAAAATCTCCTAAAAGCCACAATTTCAAGATTCAAACCTTCTAATAATTTATTAATACTTTTTAAAGAAAAATAATGAGTATGCTCATAAAGACAACCATCTAAATTTTCAGGTTCGCTAAAGTATGAAAAATCAGGTACCTCAATAAAAATTGCACCATTTAACTTAAGTTTATTTTTTAATTTTTTTAAAAATATTTTTGGATTATATGTATGTTCCAACACATGGCTTGCACATATTAAATCAAACTTTTGTTTGGAATTTTTAAAATTAAAAAATTTGTAAATTTTTTTTAATTTTTTAATTATATTTGGATTACGATCAAAAAAATGTTTTTTTTCTATATTTATTCTTTTTAAAAAAAAACCATCACCAGGCCCTATTTCTAGCAAAGACTTTGATTGCTCAAATTTAATATTCTGCTTTATAAAGTTAATTCTCCCATCGTAATATTCTATTTCTGATTTGTTAACTTTTGTTATTAATCTTGGATACCTATAATGTTTATTAAGATCGTTCTTAGAGTATTCTCCCAAAAAAATATGGTTACAATTAATTGATAGGCATCTATTTATTTTTAATAAAACTTTCTTGTTGATAGTTTTTTCATATGAAAATTGTTTATGAATGTTTTTAGATCTACTTTTACAAACAGGACATGTATTTATTTTAATTGAGTTACTCATAATATTATCTTATATAATAACATTTTCAGTTACTAATAAAATTTTTCTTATAACAAAATAAGCAAAATAGATAATAATGTTTTTACCGTTTATCAATTGAAAGCTATAAGATAATTAAATTAGATATAAATTTACTTATTTAATTTTAAAAATAATATTGATAAGGTCTAGATTAAATTTTTAAAATTTCAAATCTTTTAAGTTTTTAAGTAAATTATGATTTATTAAATTAGAGTTATTTTTTTTAATTTGTAATTTTAAAAAATTTTCAAAATCATTTTTTGTTTTTAAATTTTGGGGATTTTTCAAATTTTGATAGGCTTTTCTCCAAAAATTAGTAGCATTATAATTCATTGAAATGTCATCAAAATGTATGGTTGGCATCTTAACTCTAGTGATATTTTTATATATAAACCAAAAAGCTTTAGCTTTATTTGCAATTTTTACATTAAGTTTATCAATTCTATTTAATTTCAATAATATTTTTTTATACTCTAAAAAGTTTTTAGGCTGAATGTTAAAGCCTAAGTCTGAAAAAGAGGTATCGCCACAAATAATTGCAGGAATAGAATATGCGGGATATTGATATCCAGCCGATCCGTGTGAACTAATTACAATATCTATATGTCTTAAAATTGAATTTATATCTTGTTCAATCGGAAAAAGTTTTATGTGACTATTTTTTTTTGAAATATATTCTCTAAATATTTTTGCTGTGGAAATTTTTGAGTTGTAAAAACCTTCAGATGGATGGGGTTTAATTATAAAATTTATATTTTTAATGTTTTTTATAATCTTCAATGTTTCTTCTAACCAAATTTGATCATTTTTAAAAATATTCCATGAATTTGCAAAAGTACCGTCTGTCATTTCGTGAGATAAGATTAAAACTGTTTTTTTTGATGAATCTAAATCAAAATAATTAAAAAAATCTTTCTCTAAATATGTTCTGTTGTTTTTTTTAATTTTATCAACTTTATTAAAAACTTTTCTATTATTAATGAAATCTAACTCTTTACCTATATGCTCACTTTTCTTATTTGAAAAATAAATATTGTTTGCTTTTGATAAAATTGACTTACTGTGTTTTTTATTTAAATTCGCAAACAATTTTTTCGAAATTTTTAGTCTACTTTCATTTCTTTCACTAAAATTTTTGTAGAGTTTAACACATGCGTTGTTTACATGACTTTTACAAATAATCTTAGCTTCAGATTTAAGAGCTTGTTGAAATAAAATTCTATGAGGAATAAACAATTGTTCAGATTGAATCAAATAAGCAGGTTTAAATTCATCTAAAATTTTTTTATTTTTTTTCTTATAAAATAAAGCTTGCGAAAAAAATAAAATTACTTTCCAATTAATTTTTTTGGGATAATTACCAACAAATCTGGTATAGTGTTCATAAACTGCTTTACCAATTTCTATATGATCTATTTTCAAATCAATTAGGCTATCGAATTTTTTCAACTTAGATAGAATTAGAATACTTTTATAGAAATAAAATAACCTTAAAAAAAAATTTGAACTATCGATAGTGACGAATTTTTTAACACCATAACTTTTCATTATTTCTTTTGTTCTAATATCTCCAAATCGAATTAACCCAACTAATAAATAATTTTGACTTAGTGTGTTTGCTATAATGGATGAGCTTAAAGTATATATCGGATGATTAATTAAACTTTCAATTAAAATATATTTTTTCTTTATATGAAACTTTTCAAAATTATTTTTATTTTTTTTTTTATTAAGAATTAAAAATTTTTTGAGGTATTTATTTTTGAAAGAATGCTCATTTATCTTAAATTTAAATTTTAAAAGTCTGAACAAATCAAATGTATTAAAAAAGTACTTGAATATATAGTTATAAATTTTATTTATCTTTTTGAATTCAAAATAGACAAAAATTACTATACCAACTAATAATTTGTAATAAAATTTCAATTTTTTTTAATTAATTTGATTAACATTTATTTTGTTTTTAATTTCAAAGAATAAATCTAAAATTATGGTCTGTCACCTTTTTTTGTTCATTAATTGAACAAATTCTCATTTTTTGCTCTTTACAAATTGAATTATAGGTATATTGTTCAAAAATTGAACAATTATGAAAAACAACCAAGATCATTTTAATATATTAAGAAAAATTGATAAAAAAGCTTATTTGAATCAACGTGTTTTAGCTAAAGATTTGGGCCTAAGTCTTGGTAAGCTAAATTATTGTTTAAATAGTTTAAAAAAAAAAGGTTTTGTTAAATTAAAAAACTTTAAAAAAAATCCTAATAGATTTAATCGTGCCTCTAAAAATAATTATTTATATATTCTTACACCCAAGGGTGTTGCTCATAAAATAAAACTTACAATAAATTTTATGAAAAAAAAAATGCAAGAATATGACGAATTGAAAAAGGATTTAGATAAGAAATAAAATGAGTAAAAAGATATTAATTACAGGCGCTGCAGGTTTTATAGGTTCTCATTTAGTAGAAAAATTGTTTAAAGATGGATATAATTTAAAACTTTTAGTTCCTTATAATGTTGATAATTCTTGGGGTTGGATAGACTCGTTAGATGAAAAAATAAAAAATAATGTAGAAATTGTTTCTGGAGATGTTTGTGATCAAGATCTTATAGGAAAAATAACAAAAGATGTTAACATTATTTTTCATTTAGCTGCATTAATTTCAATTCCATATTCATACGTCTCACCAAGAAGTTACATATCTACTAATATCATTGGAACACTAAATTTGTTAGAAGCGCTAAAAAATTCAAATATTGAACTTTTTGTTAATACATCTACTAGTGAAGTATACGGGAGTGCTCAATATTCACCAATTGATGAGGAACATCCCTTAAATGCACAATCTCCATACGCTGCTACAAAAATTTCAGCTGATCAATTATGCTTGTCTTATTATAGATCCTTTGAATTGCCAATTTCTGTCATAAGACCGTTTAATACTTTTGGTCCTAGACAGTCTTTGAGGGCCGCAATACCGACAATTATAACTCAAGCATTAAAAAAGGAAAAAAGTATTAAAATGGGAAATACCTCCACCAAAAGAGATTTTTCTTATGTAAGTGATACTGTCTCAGGATTTACATCATGCATTGATAACAAAAAATGTATCGGAGAAGTAATAAACTTGGGAACAGGTGTAGCTTTTACAATTGCAGAAACAATAGAATATATTTCAGAATTAACAAATATAGAAATTAAAGTTGAAGTTGACAAAACTAGATTAAGACCTCAAAAAAGTGAAGTTAATCATTTACTATCTAAAAATAATAAGGCTAAAGAAATTTTGAATTGGCAACCGAAATTTGCGAATAAAGAAGGCTTTAAAAAAGGTTTAAAAGAAACTATTGAATGGTTCAAAATACCAGAGAATTCAAAATTATATAAGTCAAATCTTTATAATTTATAATGAAAAAAAAAATTCTTTTTTTTACTGGGAGTAGAGCAGATTATGGCATTCTTAAACCTCTAATTAAAGAAATAAGTAAAAAAAACTACGCATCAGTTGAACTTGCAGCGGCAGGACAACATTTTTCAACATCCTTTGGTAATACTTATAAACATATTTTTAAGGATAAAATAAAGATAGATCATAGATCAAGAGTTAATTTAAAAAAAACAAATTTGAGAGATATTATTCAGTATTTATCAAAATCATTAATAGATTATTTTAGAATCTTAAACAAAGCCAATCCAAGTTTGATAATTATTTTAGGAGATAGATATGAGGTATTTTGTTTTGCTTTAGCTTCTTATTTATCAAACATAAAGATTGCACACTTACATGGAGGAGAATTAACATATGGAGCTTTTGATGACGGATTAAGGCATGCTATAACAAAATTATCAGATTTTCATTTTGTTTCCCATATTACTTATAAAAAAAGAGTTATTCAATTAGGTGAGAATCCTAAGAATGTATTTAATGTTGGTGCTCTAACAATGGATAATATCTATAGCACAAAGCTATATTCTAAAAAAAATTTACTTAAAAAATTAAATATTAAAACCAATAAAAAGATTGCATTAATTACGTTTCATCCAGTAACTAAAAATAATCTTAATTACAAAGCTCAGATAACAAAATTTTTGAATGCATTAAAGTATGTAGATTATTATTATGTCTTTACTTATAACAATAGTGATACACTAGGTTATAATTTTATCAAAGAAATTATGAAATTTAAAATCCAAAATAAAAATTTAAGTATCTTTAAAACCATGGGAACCAAATTGTATTTAAGTTCTATTAAACATTCTGATGTAGTAGTGGGAAATTCTTCTAGTGGAATTTATGAGGCTCCAGCACTTAATACTGTAACTTTAAATGTTGGAAATAGACAACAAGGAAGATTATTTGGACCAAGTATATTAAATTGTAAAAATGAAACAATAGATATAGTAAAACATTTGAAAATGATACATGACAAAAAATTTAAACCTAATTTTAAAAACATTTTTTATAAAAAAAAAGTTTCAAAAAATATTTCAGACGAAATAAAAATTATAATTAATAAAAAAACAGAAGTAAAAAAATTTTATGACATTAAATTTTAATAATAAAAAGATTTATATTATTGCTGAAATCGGTGTTAATCATAATGGGAATATAAGTCTTGCAAAAAAATTGATTAAGGAAGCAAAAAAATCTGGGGCAGATGCTGTAAAATTTCAGTCATTTAAAACAGATGCCCTTGTAACAAGATTTGCAAAACAAGCCCCATATCAAAAAAAAAATTTAGGAATGAAAGAACAACAATTCGAAATGTTAAAGAGATACGAGCTTAAAGTTGAAGATTATAATATTCTTTATAAAGAATGTAAGAAATTTAAAATTGATTTTATATCCTCAGTATTTGATGAAAGTAGTGTTGATTTTATTAAAAGTAAAATGAAATCAAAAATAATAAAATTACCTTCTGGTGAAATTAATAATTATCTTATTTTAAGAAAATTAAGTTTATCTAATTACAAGATATTAATTTCAACTGGCATGAGTAACTACAAAGAAATAGTGAAAGCTATTAATACTATCGCAAAAAAAAAAGTTTTTACTGAAAAAAACAAAAAAATAAAAATTATTGATATGAAACTATTCAAAAAGATAAAAGAGCGAATTTGTATTATGCATTGTGTGACCGATTATCCAGTAGATAAAAAACAAGCGAATCTAAAATGTATCAATAATATTAAAAATGACTTTAAATTAATTGTTGGATATTCAGATCATACCTTGGGAGTATTAGCTCCCTTAATAGCAGTTTCAAAAGGTGCCAAGATTATCGAAAAACACTTTACTCTTAATAAAAAGATGAAAGGCCCAGATCACTTGGCCTCTTTAGAGCCTAAAGAATTGAGTGAGATGGTAAAAAATATACGAGATTTTGAGTCAATGGAAGGTGATGGGAAAAAACATTTACAAAGATGTGAACAAAATAATTTTAAAGTAGCTAGAAAAAGTATTGTGGCTAAAACTAAAATTAAAATTAATGAAAAATTTACCTACAAAAATTTAACAGTTAAAAGACCTGGAACAGGTCTTGATCCTTTTAAAATAAAAGAATTAATTAATAAAACTTCAAAAAGAAATTACAATCCAGATCAATTAATACTAAAAGTATGAAAATTTTATCTGTTTATCCTTGGACTCATATTTCATCATCTGCACTGATGATTAACGGTAAAGTTGTTACAGGTTCGCCAGAGGAAAGATTCAATAAAATCAAATATTCAACAGCTTTCCCAATACAATCAGCTGATTGGTGCCTAAAAAATAATAACCTCAAATGGGAAGATCTGGATCTAATTGTTGTGCCATGGAATCCAATGCACAATATTAATCATGCAAATAGTAGATGGGATAGCACTATGACTTGGAGAGGGCAAATGTTAAGCCACGTTCCTACTAATATCATGAGAGCAATAAAAGGTAACGCAGAGAAACAAATGGAAGTTTCTTTTGGTAAAACAAGAATTATATATATGAACCATCACGATTGTCATGCTGCATCAGCAATTTATTGTTCACCTTTTAACACTTGTGATTATCTAACAATTGATGGACATGGTGAATTAGAAACTTGTACCGCAGGAACTTTCTCAAATAAAAAAATTAAAAAGAATGATTTTGTTTTATATCCACATTCAGTTGGATTGTTCTATGGCAGTTTAACAAATTTTTTAGGATTCAGACCAGATCAAGATGAATGGAAAACAATGGCGCTAGCCTCTAGTAGTAAAACTGAAAATATATACGATAATAAAATGAAAAAGCTTTTTAAACTAACAAATAAAAGCTTTGAATTAGATTTGTCATACTTTGATTATTACTTATTTGATAAAAGGGCAGATTTCTATAATAGTAAATTTGTTCAAGAATTTGGACAACCAAGAAAACCTGGGTCTAAATTAACTCAAAGACATTCAGATATTGCTGGAGCTTTACAAAGATCTTTCGAAAAAATAGTTTTTCATTTACTTAATGTATTAAAAAAAAATGGAACAAAGTCTGGTAATTTAGTTCTTGCGGGAGGCGCCGCAATGAATTGTGTCTTTAATGGGCTTTTAGATGAAAAAAAAATTTATAAAAATAATTTTATTCCACCATGGCCTGATGATTTGGGTGTAACTATTGGCGCACTGTATTTAGCAAATCAAAAATATAATGCAAAAAAAATTAAACCTAAAAGGATAAGATCTGCTTATTTAGGCCCAAGTTATAATGATGATAAAATCTTAGATACAATAAATAAATTTAAATTAAAATACAAAAAGCCAAAAAATTTATTAGTATATACTGCGGGTGAAATAGCAAAAAAAAAATTAATAGGATGGTTTCAAGGAAAAATGGAATTTACTCATAGAGCTTTAGGAAATAGATCAATACTTGCTGACCCTAGGGGAAAATCAATACAAAATACAATTAATAGTGCAGTAAAATATAGAGAATCTTTTAGACCCTTCGCGCCTGCTGTTTTAGAAGAAGATGCTCATCAAATATTTCACCTAGATAAAAATATGAAAATTGATTTCATGGAAAAAGCAGTTAAAGTAAGAAAAAATTGGCGAGGCAAGATTCCAGCAGTTACCCATGTAGACAATACCGCTAGAGTTCAAACTGTAAGTAAAGATTATAATAAAATGTTTTATGAACTTTTAAAAGAATTTAAAAAACAAACAAATGTTCCAGTTCTAGTAAACACTTCTTTCAATTTAAATGGACAACCAATAGTTCTAGATCCAAGTGACGCAATTAAAACATTTTATACATGTGGTTTGGATATTTTAGTAATTGGATCATATGTTATTGAAAAATAACAACTTATGAAATTTAGCAAACTTACAAAGAGACTACTTAAAGTAATTCCAGGTGGATCTCATACATATTCTAGAGGGGCTGATACTTTTCCTTCAAATGCACCCGCTATATTAGATAGAGGAAAGGGTGTCTATATTTATGATCAAAAAAATAATAAATATCTTGATTATGGTATGGGCTTAAGATCTGTTAATATAGGATATTCTGAAGCAGAAATTAACCAAGCTGCGATAAGTGCCATAAATAAAGGAAATAATCTAACAAGACCATCATTAATTGAATTAAAAGCTGCTGAATTATTTACATCATTAATCAAACAAGCCGATATGGTAAAATTTACAAAAAATGGTTCTACAGCAGTCACAGCTGCAGTCAAGCTTGCAAGAGCATACACTAAAAAAAAAATTGTACTTAGATGTGCAGAACAACCTTTTTTTTCTTTTGATGATTGGTTTATTGGCAATACAAATGTGCCTCGTGGAGTTACGGAAGAGACTAAAAAACTTACAAAAAAATTTAATTATAATGATATTGAAAGTCTAGAAAAACAAATTAAAAAGTACAAAAATAAAATAGCATGTGTAGTTCTAGAACCGTCAAGCACAGAATGTCCCAAAATTAAAAAAGATGACAAACCTTGTTGTAATTTAGCAAAGTGCAATAGAGATTATAAAAATAAGGATCATTTTTTAAAAAAGGTAGAAAAAATTTGTAGAAAAAATGAAATAGTTTTTATCTTGGATGAAATGATTACTGGATTTAGGTGGGATCTTAAAGGAGCACAAAATTTTTATGGTGTTAATCCAGATCTAAGCACATTTGGTAAGGCTATGGCCAATGGTTTTTCAGTTTCAGCGATTTGTGGAAAAAAAAAAATTATGGAATTAGGTTCAATTACAAAAAAAAAAGAAGAGAGAGTTTTTTTACTTTCCACTACTCATGGAGCCGAAATGAATGGATTATCAGCATTTATTCAGACTTTAAATTTTCTCAAAAGAGAAAAAGTTATTCAAAAAAATTGGGATTATGGAGCTAAATTAATTTTAGAGGGAAACAAAATAGCAAAAAAAATCGGAGTAGATAAATACTTTTATTTTTCTGGTATAGCATGCTCTCCACAGTTTAATTGTTTAGATATCAAAGGAGATAACTCATTAGAATTTAGAACTTTATTTATACAAGAAATGTTAAAGGAAAAAATTTTAATGCCATGGATATCTATATCTTATAGACATAACAAATTTACCCTTAAAAAAACTTTACAGGCTTTAGAAAAAACTTTAGCTGTCTATAAAAAGGCTTTGAATCAAGGTGTTAAAAAATATTTAAAGGGTCATACAATTAAACCAGTTTTTAGGAGGTTTAATTGAGTTGCTATCTTGGAATTAATGTAAGTCATAATGCAAGTGCAGCATTAATGAGTAATGGAAAAATTATAGTAGCAATACAAGAAGAAAGAATTACCAAAAAAAAAAATTTTACTGGTTATCCAAAAAAAGCAATTCAGTTTTGTATTAATGAGGCTAAAAAAAGAAAAATTATAATTGAAAAAGCTGCTTTTAGTACTGTTAAAAATCCACCTTTTTCGTACAGAGTTCCCTTAAACCATTTTTTTTCACTTGAAGATTATGATGATTTTTATGGAGAAAAATTTTATGAAAAAAAGATTAAAGGTATATCTACAGAAAAATATATTTCAAGATTGCTTAAGGATAAAAGAAATGATCTAGATTTATATCTTGATTTTAAAAAATTATCTAAAAAAGACTTATTTAATAACTTTGATAAATTTCGGAATTTACTCAAACAAACATTAAGAAAGCAATTAAATTCAAATACGCAAATAATATTTTTAGACCATCATTCATGTCATGCTTATTATGCCTATTACGCAGCAATCAAAAAGAATAATAATTGTGCTGTGGTAACCCTAGATAGCATGGGAGACGATTTAAACCAAACTGTATGGATACCTGAAAAAGATACTGGTGGCCTTAAAAAAGTTTCATCTTCTTCAGAGTGTGAATTAGCACGAGTATATAAGTTTGTTACATTAATTTTGTCCATGAAACCTGATGAACATGAATATAAAGTAATGGGCTTAGCTCCTTATGCTAAAGAGTCTTATTGTTTAGATATATATAATCAAGTTTTTAAAAATCTAGTTAAGGTTAAAGATTGTAAAATAATTCATAAAAAAAGACCAAAAGATCTTTATGGCTACTTAAAGAATAGTTTAAGAAAATATAGATTTGATAATATTGCAGGTGCAGCTCAAATATTTATTGAGAAAAAATCAGCAGAACTTCTTAATCAAATTAACAAAAAATACAAAATTAGAAATTTTGCTATAAGTGGTGGAGTTTCAATGAATATCAAAATGAATAAAGTTTTATCTAATTTAAAATTCGTTAATCAACTTTATGTACCACCATCAGGTTCAGATGAATCATTATCAATGGGCGCCTGTTATTATTTAAGTAAAAATAGATCGAAAAGTCTTCAAAATATTTATTTAGGACATGACATAGGTTACTTAAAATTCCAAGACATAAAAAAAATTTTTAGTTCAGTTGAATTTAAAGTAACGAATAATTATACCCATGATCAAATTGCAAAATTATTAAAAGTAGGTGAAATTATAGCTGTTGCTAGAGATAGGGAGGAGTTTGGGGCAAGAGCACTTGGGAATAGAAGTATAATTGCGAATCCTTCAATTGAAAATATAGTTCAAAAAATTAATGAAACTATAAAAAATAGAGATTTCTGGATGCCATTTGCATTAACAATTTTAAAAGAAGATCATAGTAATTTCATAAAAAATCCAAATAAAATAAGATCTGATTTTATGACCATAGGTTTTGATACTATAGAAAAAAATTTAAAAAAAATAAAATCAGCTACCCACCCTTATGATAAATCAGTTAGACCTCAGATATTAGAAAAAAATTTTAATAAAAATTATTATTCAATAATTCAAAAATTTAAAAAAATTACAAAAATTCCTGGAGTTTTAAATACAAGCCTTAATTTGCATGGTTTTCCAATTTGCTCAAATATAAAAGATATTAAAAATACTTTTGCTAAGTCTGATTTAAAATATCTATACATAAACGATAAATTTTTGATACAAAAGAAATGACTATAATTAATAAACCCCCCAAAAAAACCATTTCTAAACAATTATTAAATGGTTTAAAAAAAATATGTGGCAACAAAAAAAGACCACTACATGAGCCTTACTTTAAAGGAAGAGAGGAAAAAGAGTTAATTAAGTGTTTAAAAAGTACTTTTGTATCATCAAAAAGTATTATGACGAGAAATTTTGAAAAAAAAATTTCTAACTACACCAAATGTAAAGATGCCATAGCAGTTGTTAATGGTACTTCAGCTCTGCAAGTCAGTTTATTGGCCATAGGTTTAAAAAAAAATGAAGAAGTTATGATACCCTCTTTTAATTTCGTAGCTTCTGCAAATGCTATAAATTATTGTGGAGGAATTCCACACTTTATAGATATCGAGGAAAGTACTTTATCTGTTGATCCAGTTAAATTAAAAAGATATTTAAATAAAAATTTTTTATTCAAAAATAATTTTTGTTTTAATAAAAAAACTAATAGAAAAGTAAGAGCAATAATTGTTCCACACTTATTTGGTCATGCTGCCAAAATTGATGAATTGGTTAAAATAGTAAAGAGCAAAAAATTAAAGATCATAGAAGATGCTGCGGAGTCTTTAGGTTCATTTTATAAAGGTAAGCATACAGGAACATTTGGAGATTTAGGCATTTTAAGTTTTAATGGAAATAAAACAATTACGACAGGTGGAGGAGGAGCGATCTTATCAAATAAGAAAAAGATTACAAAAAAAATTAGAAGTCTAATAGATTTATCAAAAAAAACTCATCCTTGGAGATTTGATTATCTAAGCGTTGGTTTTAATATGAAAATGCCAGGAATAAATGCTGCATTAGGTTGTGCTCAAATAATGAATCTTGAAAAAATTATTACGTTAAAAAGAAAGTTATTTCATCGTTATCAAAAAGAATTTTACAAAAATGAATATTTTGAATTAGTAAAAGAACCTATTAATAATCGCAGTAATTATTGGTTACAAAACATAAGACTTAAAAAGAAATTTAAAAAATTTAAAAACTATCTTATAGAATTTACTAATCAAAAAGGATATCAAACTCGTCCAGCATGGAAACTTTTACATGAGTTGGATCATTTTAGAGATTGTCCCAAGGACGAACTGAAGTCATCGATAGACTTATATAGCAGAATAATAAGTATACCAAGTTCTCCAAATTTAATAAGAAATAGATAATGAAAAATATTAAATTATTTGAAGAAATATACGACAAGTTAAAAAAAGGCTTGACGCCTCGAGTAGATTTGCATGTTCATACAAATTGGACGGATGGTCAAAACACTGTTTTTGAGATGCATAAAGAAGCATGCAATAAATCTTTATCTCATATTTTTTTTAGTGAACATTCTCGTAAAAATAGTAATGATTGGTTTTTCGAATTTTGCAAACAAGTAGATTCACTCCCAAAAGATATTTGTACAGCACTTAAAGGTACTGAGGTTAAAATTCTTAATTTTAACGGTGAAATTGATATTAATGAAAATTTTTATAATGAGTGTGATTTAATAATGGCAAGTGTTCATAGATTTCCAGGAGAAACCTCTAAAGATTTTAAAAATAAAAAACTTTATGAAAAAGATGTAATTATCAAAACAGAATTTGATTTAATGATTTCATCTTTAGATAATCCAAAAGTTGATATACTTGGTCATCCTTTTGGGATGACTTTAAATAGATTTGGAATTGAACCTGACGAAAAATTATTTGATGATTTAATTTTACAATGTAAAAAAAAGGGTAAAATTTTTGAAGTAAATTTTAGGTATCATAGAAACCCAAAATTACTTATAGAAAAATGCATTAATACCAAAACTCTATTTTCATTGGGCTCAAATGCTCACTCACTTGAAGAATTAGGTAAAATTTTAGAAGTATTATAATCATGAAAAAAATTAATGTATTAGTGACAGGTGCTGGAAGTGGAGTAGGTCAGTCAATTATAAAAGCTTTAAAAATTTCTAAATTAAAACTGAATATCATTTCTGCAGATATAAATGAACTTAATGCAGGACTTTATAGAACTAACAAAAGTTTGATCATCCCTAAAGTTGAAAAAAAAAACTCTTTAAATGAGTTTATTAAGATTTTTAAGAAGAACAAAATTTCAATCGTATTTGTAGGTTCGGAACTTGAAATTAGTTTTTTTTCGAAATTTCAAGATATTATTTATTTAAAAAGTAAAACAATAGTTAGTGTATCAAATCAAAATGTGGTTAAAATTGCGGATGATAAGTTTAAAACAATTGAATTTTTAAAAAAAAATAAATTAAACTATCCAAAGTCTTATAAAATTGATTTAAAAACAAATTTTAATAAAGCTTTTAAATATTTAAAAAAACCCTTCATTTTAAAAAGTAGATTTGGGACCTCAGGTAGAAGTGTATCAATAATTAGCAATAAAAAGGAATTCTTAAATAGAGTAGTTTTAACAAAGAACCCAATGATTCAAGAATTTTTAGGAAAAAAAAAAGTTTTTTTTGACGAAGAGTTCACCTGCAGTGTCTTTGTTGATAGTGATGATAATATTATTGGTCCATTTATGTCTCAAAGAATTTTAAAAAATGGAACATCGTGGATTTTAAAGACCTATAAAAATAAAAAATTAAAGGATTTAGTTATAAAAATTGTAAAAAAAATAAATAACAAAGGTTCAATTAATATACAATTAAAAAAACATAATAACAAATTTTATCCTTTCGAGATTAATTCAAGATTTTCGGGAACCACATCTATAAGAGCAGCACTAGGATTTAACGAACCAGAATTATTTATTAAAAGTTTTTTTTTAAAGCAAAAATTAAAGAGAAAAATCAAAATTAGTAATGGTTTTGTTTTTAGATACATAGAGGAGGTTTTTTTAAATACAGATAAAACATCAGAATTAAAAAAGTATTTTTCTAAAGGAAATAAAAAACAATGGTTTTAAAAAGTATTGGAATAACTGGTTCTAATGGTTTGGTTGGAAAACATTTAATACCAATTTTACGTAAAAAAAAATTTATAATTGTTCCTACCGCAAAAAAAGGTAATAAAATTTTTAAAAAATTAGACATGCTATCAAATTTAAATGAAAAAAAACTAGACTCAATATTTGGTAAAATAGATTGTTTAATACACTTGGCTTCAATTTTGCCAAGTAGAAAAAATGTGAGTACAAATGAATTAATACTAGTAAATTATTCAAAAACAAAAACTTTAATAGATTGGGCGGCTAAGAAAGGAATTTTTTTTATTTTTTTTTCAAGTTTATCAATTTTAAAAAAAAAGAAAAATAAATACACTTTATTAAAAAAAAAAATCGAAACTTATATGTTAAAGAAAAAAAAATTGAAATATCTAATTATTAGACCTTCCTCTATATATGGATACAAACAAAAAGATAAAACTTTATTGTTGAATAAAATTAATGAAATAAAAAAAAAAAATTCTGTGATTTTTTTTAGACCATTGTCACAGAAGTTTAATTTTATTCATGCACATGATGTTTGCAGAGCAATACTTTTTTTAATGAAAAAAAAAAATAAAGGCATATTTAGTGTGACTAGCCAAAAAAATATTTCATTGAAATTTTTAATACAGGCTTTAATTAAAGTATTTAAATTAAAAAAAAAAAATATTATTATTCAAAATAAAAATAAAAGTATTAAAGACAATTCATATAATTTAGATCTAAAAATACAGAAATTGGGATGGAAAACAAAAATAAATTTATATGAAGGATTAAAAAGATCTTTTGTAAAGAAAGAGATAATATTTTGAAAGATTTGAGATGTTTTTGAAAAATGTTTATGAGTAAAATTTTTTGGTGTACAAAATGTGTAGTTGCTTCAACAAGACCTCGAGTGAGTTTTGATAATAATGGTGTCTGCACAGCATGTCAGTGGGCTGAAAAAAAGAAAAAATTAGATTGGGATCATAGAGAAAAATTATTGAATAAATTATTGTCAGAACAAGATAGCAGTAAACCATTTCAGTGCATTACGGCTGTTAGTGGTGGTAAAGATGGTTCGTATATCTCTTACATGCTTAAAAATAAAAAAAAAGTTAATCCTCTTGCAGTTACAATTAGACCTCCTTTAGAGCAAGATATAGGGAAAGAAAATTTAATAAACTTTGCCAGAAGCGGTTTCCAGCACATTCATGTGACGCCCGACGAGGAGGCAATGAGAAAATTAAATAAATTAGGATTTACTGAACTGGGACATCCTTACTATGGATGGTTGTTGTCTATTCACACAGCAGTAATTAGAGTAGCTATGGAATTTAAGATACCTCTTATTTTTTATTCTGAGGATGGAGAGGTTGAATATGGTGGGGACCTTATAAAAATTAATGATGGTGTATATGGAGTCGATTACCAAAAAACTCATTATTTAGAGGGAAGTCATAAAAAAATATTAGATATGGCAAATTTGAATAAAAATGAGTCATATTGGTTTACTTATCCAACCGACCAAGAATTAAAACAATTGAATATAAAAATTACACACTGGAGTTTTTATGAAAATTGGGATCCATATAGAAATTATGAGTACGCAAAAAAATATTGTGGTCTTCAAGAAAAAGAAACTTTAAACACTGGAACTTACACTAACTTTGGTCAGACAGATCAAAAACTTTACTTTCTCCACATATATCTAATGTATTTGAAATTTGGCTTTGCTAGAACTACGATGGATGCTGGTATAGATGTAAGAAGGGGCGCTCTATCAAGAGAACAAGCTGTGAAATTAGTTCAAATCTACGACGATGTTTATCCTGAGGAGTATTTTGAAGAGTATTGTGATTATTATAAAATGAGTATTCAAGAGTTTAAAAATACAATTGATAAATGGGTTAATAAAGATTTATTTGAAAAGAAAAATAGATGGGTTCCTAAATTTAAAATTAAATAATTCAGAAATGAAAAGTAAAAAGGTTGCAATTATTGATTATGGAGCAGGAAATACTAGCTCAATATTTAATGCTATAAAATTTCTAGAATATGAACCAAAATTTATCTCGAAGCCAGAAGAGTCAAAAAATTTTTCACATTTAATTTTACCAGGTGTAGGTAATTTTGGTAAATTAGCAAAAAATCTTCTTGAAAAGAAATGGAAGTTTGCAATAGAAAAATTTATTAAAGAAGGTCACATGTTATTTGGAATTTGTGTCGGAATGCAACTTTTGTTTGAGTCCAGTGAGGAGGCACCAGGAACCTCGGGTTTAGGGATTTTAAATGGATCCTTAACTCATTTTAGAACAAATAATTTTAAATTACCTGTGCCACACATAGGCTTTAATTTAGTTAATCATAAAAATACAAAAATATGGAGTCAGATTAAGAATAATTCACCTTTTTACTTCGTACACTCTTATAAAATTTCAAATACAGACGAAGATATAACAACTGGTAAAACGGTTTATCAAGATGAATTTATATCGTTTGTCGAAAAAAATAATGTTTATGGGTCACAATTTCATCCAGAAAAAAGTCATGGTGTTGGTTTAAAACTGATTAAAAATTTTTTGAATTTAAAAAACTAATTATAAAATGCTGTATCCACCATCAACAACAAGACTTGACCCTGTAATATAAGAAGAGGCATCAGAAATTAAGAAAAGAGAGCTAAATGCAATTTCTTTTGGCTCAGCCATTCTACCTAATGGAGTTTTTCTTTTATACTTTTTTAAAAAATTTTTATTTTGATAGTCGAATACACCACCAGCTATTATGCTATTTATTCTTAAATTATATTTTCCATAATACGCTGCCATTGAGCGAACAGAATTATTAATACCACCTTTTATTGCGCTATAAGTCATACTCTCTCTCATCGCAGTATTTTTATAAAGTTCATTATCTTGACCTAAAATTCCATAGATCGATGAAAGCTGTACTATTGATCCATCTTTAATATTATTTTTAACCATTAGATCAGCAATTTTTTTTGCTATCCAAATATAACTATTCATATGAAGATTTATATTTTTTTTATAATCACTTAAATTTACATCCTTATATGAATTTTTTACCCAGTTTTTAGTTTTAGGGTAGCTTGCATTAATAAAATAATTTGGAGGCCCATATTTTTTTACAATTTTTTTTAAAAAAGAGTCAATATTATCTAATTTAGCTACATCAAATTTTTCAAAATAGACATTATTATTTTTTTGTAAATTTTTAGATTTTAGATCTAAGCAAATAATTTTTGCGTTAGTCTCAATACAACTTTTTATTATTTCTCTACCAATTAATCCTTCACTCCCTAAAACAATTATATTTTTTTTGGACAGATCAAAACATTTTAAAAATTTTTTCATAAAAGCATGTTATTGTTCAATAATTGAACATAATATATAATTTTTTAATGTTGTAAACATATATATAATATGTCATGTATGTTCAAATATTGAACAATGTATGTAAATATTAATGTCATATTTTAAGAGAATAATTTATTGTTTATATTTTAAAGATGATTATTTTCATCTAAGTAGAAATTTTAGACTTCAAAAAGTAGGAGATTTAAGGTGGTTAATAAATAACTTTGAATTTGGATTAACCGCAAGTTACGTAGATGAACTAATGGTAATTCTTGTTAAAAAAAATCCTGAAGAAAAGGATTATCATGATTTTTTTAAAAATATAAATGAGTTAAAAAAAAATATTTTTATTCCTATTACATTGGGTGGAGGAATAAATAATCCAGAAATAGCAAAAAAATTTTTTCAAAATGGAGCAGATAAAATTTCAATAAACACTATTAGTTATGAAGATAAAGAAACGATTAATAAAATTTCTGACCTGTATGGCTCCCAATCAATAAGTGTAATGATTGATTATAAAAAAAAGAACGATGAAATTTTTTTGTTTTCAAATTGTGGTGTTAAACAAGAGAGATTAAGTTTTAAGCAACATTTAGAAAATATAAACCTTATGAATACCGGGGAGATAATATTAAATTCAATTGATAGAGATGGTAATGGAGCAGGTCTAGATTTAGAAATTTTAAAATTATTAAAAGACTCTATTTCAAAACCAATACTACTAATGGGTGGAGCAGGAAAACCAGAGCATTTGTCTGAAGCTTTGCAAAAAAAACAAGTTTCAGGAGTTATAACTGCAAATTTATTCAATTTTTTAGGATCAGGTTTAAGTTTAGCAAGAAAGAAATTAATTAAAGAAAAAGTTAATGTAGTTGATTTTGAGTAGTTTATGAAAAATTTGATAATTAAGAAAAATGACAATTTCAAGAAATGTTTACAATTAATAAAGCGAAGTGGCTTAAGGGGTTTAATAGTAGTTGATGACAAAAAAAAATTAATTGGCTCTTTAAGTGATGGAGATATTCGAAAAGCAGTTTTAAAAAAATATGATTTAAGAAAAAAAATAGAATTTATTTTTAATAAAAAACCGATTTTTTTGTTTGAAAATGAATATTCATATCAAGATTTAAAATACTTATTTTATAAAAAAAAACTTACAATTATTCCAATTGTTGACAATTCAAGAAAAGTAAAAAAAATAATTACTTCTGATATTCTTTTTAAGAAAAAAAATTTAAAGATAAAAAAAAATAAATCTTTAAACAAAGTTCCTTGTATAATAATGGCTGGTGGTAAGGGAACAAGATTAGAACCTTTTACCCATATTTTACCAAAACCATTGATCCCAATTAAAAAAAAACCAGTCATCGAACATATAATTAAAAATTATGAAAATTATGGAATAAGAAAATTTTGGATTTCAATAAATTATAAGTCTGAAATTATTAAGGCATATTTCAAAGAATTAAAACACACATTTAGAATAAAATATATTACAGAAAATAAACCTCTAGGAACTATTGGGAGTTTGTCGAAGATAAATACAACGATTGCAAAAAATTTTTTTATTACAAATTGTGACACAATTTCAAATGTTAACTTGGACTTAATGCATCAATTTCACATTAAAAATAATTATGATTTAACAATTTTTGCATCATCAAAAACTCATCAAGTTCCTTATGGGATCTGTCTTAGTAAAAAAAATGGTGATTTAGTTAAAATTCAAGAAAAACCAAAATATAATTTTTTAGTGAATGTTGGTATATATTTAGCTAAAAATACAATTTTAGACTACATCCCCAAAAATAAAAAATTTCATTTTACTGATCTTGTTAAAGAACTAAAAAAAAATAATAAAAAGATTGGTTTGTATACCGAAAAAAAAAATAATTGGCTAGATGTAGGTCAATGGGATGAGTTTAAAAAGACTACTAGTTTCTTCGAATGATTAAAAAATTTTTATTTATAGGTTATGGAAACATGACTAAAAAATATTGTAAAATTTTGGAGAAATATAAGAAAAAGATATTAATTAAATTTTATACAAACCAAAAAATTAAAGATAATTTGTTAAAAAATGTTATAGAATTAAAAAAATATAATCCTGATATTATTTTTATTTGTTCCTCAACAGTAGATCATTATAAACATTTAAAATTAATAAATGGTTTGTTTAAAAATAAAATTATTATTGTAGAAAAACCTCTTTTTCACAAATTTTTAAATTTGAGAAATATCAAAAACAAAATTTTTGTAGATTTTAATCTAAGATATGATCCTCTAATACAATATATTAAAGATAAGACAAATAAAAAAAAATTTTTGACAGTAGAAATTTTTTGTAAATCTTATTTACCATATTGGAGGAAGGATGATTATTCAAAATCATATAGTTCCAAAAGAAAATTAGGTGGAGGAGTATTATTAGATTTAAGTCACGAATTAGATTATTTATTGTGGATGTTTGGTGAAATAGATATTGATTATTTCATAAATAATAAAATCTCAGATTTAAAAATTGATTCGGATGATAATCTTTTGTTGATTGGAAAATCTAAAAAAGTAAAACAGATATTTCTTCATTTAAACTATTACTCAAAATTAGAACACAGAAGCATTTCAGTAAGTAGCAAAAAAATTAATTTTTATGCTGATTTAATTAATAAAAAAGTAATATTTTCAAAAAAAAATAGATCATTAAAGATTAAGTCTTGGAAAGAAAAAGGTTTTAAAAACACTTTTGATAGGCTTATAAAAGATATTATTTATGATAAAAAAATTAAATTACCTGATTTTAGATTTAGTCTAAAAGTTCAAAAAATCATATCAAGAATACAAAAAAAATAATGAAAAATATTTTATGTACAATTTGTGCAAGAAGTAATTCTAAGGGTTTAAAAAACAAAAACTTAAAACGAATTAAAAACAAACCTTTAATTCGTTTTACAATTGATCATGCCATTAAGTCGAAAATTTTTAATAAGATTGTTGTTTGTTCAGATAGTTTAAAAATTTTAAATTATTCAAAAAAAATAAAAGAAATTGATACGTTAAAAAGACCAGTCGAACTTGCGAGAGACAATACCCCGAAAATTCCTGTAATTAGATACTCATTAATTGAAATAGAAAAAAAATATAATAAAAAATTTGACATAATTATTGACCTAGATGTGACAGCACCTTTAAGAAAAATTTCTGATATAATTAATGCATTAAAACAATTTAAAAAAAAGAATAATCAAACTCTTTTTTCAGCATGTGTTTCAAGAAGAAATCCGTATTTTAATGCCGTGGAAATAAAAAATGGAAAACCAAAACCAGTTAAAAATTTAATGAAAAAAATACCAGGTAGACAATTTGCACCAAAAGTTTTTGATATGAATGCATCAATTTATATTTGGAATAGAAGAACTCTGTTGAAATCAGATACATTATTTAAAAAAAATACTTCAATTTATATAATGCCAGAGGAAAGATCTCTAGATATTGATAATAAATTTGACTTTAAACTTGTTAAACATTTACTATGAAAAAAAAAAATAATTTTTTTTTTTTTACAGATTTTAATTCTTTAGAAGCTACATTAAATGCTCATAATTTTTTAATTAGAAAATTGGAGCAAAATTTTGATGAGTTAATATTTATTGATATATCAAACTTTATTTTATTTTCCTCAAAAAAAAGAAAATCAATAAATCATATAAAAAAAAAATTTAAGAAAACTCGATTTATAAATTTTAAAAATAGTGATCAATTTAACAGTTTCTTTAAAGATCAAAAAAATAGTATAGGAATTAATAATTTTGGAAAAAAATTTAAAGATATTTACATACATTATTTAATGAAACAAAATGATATTAAGCAAATTATGGTTTTAAATATTGATATTATTTCTTATACAAGAAAAATTGAAAATAGGTTTTTTTTTAAAAAAATTACTTCTTATATTGATAATAAGGTCTCATCTTATTTTATTAACATATTAACATTTTTAAATGTTCTCAATAAAATTGAAATATGTTTTACAACAAAAACTAATCTTTTAAAAAATTTTGAAAATACTAATAAATTTAAGAAAAAATTTCTATTTTATAAAAAAGTTATATTAGTTAATAGCGTAGCTTATGATGAAGTAAAATCTAAAAAACTTAAGACGGCAAATAAAAATATATTATTTATAGATTATAACATAAACCATGGAGATAATGTTAAGATTGGAAAAAAGATGAATAAAAAAATTATAAGGAATCACTATGAGCAATTAAATTTTTTACTTAAAAAAATCAGTCAACTATATAAAAAAAAAATCGTTGTTAGTATTCACCCTTTATATTCAATTGCAGAAACTAAGAGGTTTTTTAATAATTATAAAGTTATAAAAAATAAAACTTTGGATTTGATCCGAAAAGCTGAAATTATAATTTTGTTTAACTCCACAGTAATAAATTTTGCTTATTTATTAAATAAAAAAATTTTATTTCTGAAAACCAAAAAAATTGGAAAAGGCCCAGAAAAAGAATTTAATACATTTCCTGAAAAATCTGGTTGCCCTCAAATTGACATACACTCAGCAGATAATTTAACAAAACATGAGTTAGAACTCCAATTTAAAAAAAATATTTTAAAAAAAAAGAACTTTATAAAAAAATATTTTATACCAGATGGATCACATATAGGAAGTGATAAATTAATTCATGTAATCAAAAAAAATTTTTATTAGAAAAAATAATAACAAAGAGATATTTTAATGAAAAACATAATAATAATATTTAAAAATATAAATTTTAAAATTTCTCTTTTTTTAATTTTATTAGTTTTATTATTAATATTTTTATCAATCCTTGAAATGATTGGATTAGCTTCAATCCCACTTTTATTAAGCTCTATATTAGTAACTGAGAAAGAGAGTTTCGTTCAATTGGACTTTTGGAATTTGAAAAATATTTTATTTGAACTCTCTCCAGAAGATCAAGTGAAATTTATATCAATATTTATTATATGTTTATTTTTATTTAAAAATATATTTCATGCAGCTATTATATTTTATCAGGGGCGAATAATAAAAAGTATTAAAATTTATTTATCAAAAAAATTATTTAGTCATTATTTAAATCAGAATTATCTTTTTTTATTGAAAAAAAACTCTTCAGATATGTTGAGAACTTTGTCTGTAGATGTTGGTAATACCACTATTTATATTTTAAATTTATTAAATTTTTTTAAAGAAGTTTTAATATTAATTGCAATTGTATTTTTATTATTTTTATCTAATGTTGAAATAACCATATTCCTTTTTGGAAGTTTTTTAATTATTGCATCCGTATTTTTTTATTTTAATAAAAAAAAATTATTTAATCGTGGTAAAATAATTCAAAATTTATCCTCAGAACTTATAAGAACTATTTATGAAACAATAGGATTGTTTAAAGAACTCAAAATATATGACTTGAAATTTTTTCAATATAAAAATTTTTCTAAAAAAATTTCAATAACAGAAAAAAATTTTTTTCTTAATTATTTTACCACATCTTTACCTAGATTATTTTTAGAATTAACTGCTGTGATCCTAATAATTTCAATTATTCTTTTTCAGCTTAATAAAAATTCTAACATAGTAGAATTGTTGCCATATTTCTCATTAATTGTTGTTGTTTCAATAAGATTAATCCCTTTATTTAATGGTTTGACCACTTCCTTAAGTAACCTCAAAACAATTCAGCCATCTTTTGATTTAGTTTTTGATGAAATAAAAAAAGTGAACAGAAATAAAAAAACCTTAAAAGTTAAATTTCTTAATTTTAAAAAAAAAATTTCGTTTAAAAATGTTGATTTTAAATATGATAACAAAAAAGAAATCATAGAAAATTTATCTTTAGAAATTTATAAAGGTGATAAGATAGGAATTGTAGGTGAATCTGGAGTCGGAAAATCAACACTTGTCAACTTAATGATAGGCCTATTAAAACCATCAAGTGGAGAAATCTATGTCGATGAAACTAAATTATCTAATGATGAAAATCAAATTATAAGAAATATTAGTTATGTTCCTCAAGAAATTTTTTTAATCGAGGATACATTAAAAAAAAATATCGCTTTAGGTATTAATGAAGAAAATATTGACAGTGATAAGATAGATAATGTAGCAAAAATATCACAAATAAATTCTTTTATTGTTGATTTAAAAGATAAATTTGAAACGAAAGTAACAGAAGGTGGAAAAAATTTTTCCATGGGTCAAAAACAGAGGCTCGGTGTAGCACGTGCACTATATAGAGATCCTGATATAATTATTTTAGATGAATCAACAAGTTCACTTGACGCTTCTACTGAAAAAAAATTCATTGATGACATTTTTGAAATATTTAAAGATAAAACTATTATATTTATTTCACACAAATTATCAGCATTAATTAAGTGTAATAAAATTTTTGATTTAAAAAAAAAAATATATCTAGATAAATGAGTTTTATTTTAGGAAATTTCTTTTCTTTAATTAATATAATCTTTTTAAACATATTAATTTTGATTCAAAAAAATTACTTCAAAAAAAAAATTGTTTTATTTTATTACCCTAAAAAAAAGTTAGTAAAAAACAATATTTCATTTATTTACGATTTTTTTTCAAGAGAGAAAAATTATTATGTATTTTATGGAGTTACTATTAATATCAAAAAAAAGAACTTTTATTTAATCAAACAATTTTACTTAAAATTTCTTTTTAATGTTGATTTGTTTTTATCAAATAATATATGTGATGAATTTACCTCAAAATCTAAAAAAATATATATACATCATGATATATATGACACTCCATTGGTCGAAAAAAAAAAGGAGAAAAATCTTAGAAATAGTTTATTAAAATATGATTGTATAGTTGTTGCCTCAAAAAAGAGCGCTAATGTTTTTAAAAATCTTTTTGTGGGAATTAAAAAAACACCAAAAATTGTGACATTCAAATATTTAAAAATTGATTTTGTCAAGAAAGAATTAAAAAATAAAAATAAAGATTCTATTTTAATAGCACCAACAAACTTTTATTCATTTCCAGATTTTTCAATTCAAAATTACCTTTTTGATTTAATAAATAAGCTGCTTAAAAATAATTATAAAGTCATCTATAGACCTCATCCTTCTAATTTTAAAGATAAGTCAATAAATATTCTTAGATTAAATTTTAAATTAAATAAAAATTTTATCTTTGACAATAACCCAGAATATTTTGAAAGTTACAGTAAATCAAAATTTTTGATATCTGATATGTCAGGAACAGCATACACATACGCTGTTATAACAGGGAGACCAGTCATATTTTTTAACTGTTGTGATAAATTTCTTACAAAATATAATTATAATAAACTCAATTATTTTCGTGATAGAGACAAAATAGGTTGGAAATTTAGTAATGTAAATAAAATTATAGATTTCTTGAATAAAAATAAGAATTTAAAAGAAAAAAAGTTATTGAGTATTAAGAAATTCAAAATGAATTTTATTAATGAAAAAAAAATTGATTTAAATTATTTATTAAAAAATGTTTAAAAAATATTTATACGAAAAAATATTCAAAAGTTATCAAAGAAAAAAAATATTTATGATTGGTTTATCTCATTTTCTTAATATGCAGAAAAACTACTCAAAAGTTACTTCATTAAGTGAAGTTGATTATAAAATATTTTCTCAAAATGGAGAAGATGGAATACTGGATTATCTTCTTTATCAATTAGAGATACAAAAACCAAAGTTTTTAGAGATTGGAGTTGGAGATTACTCAGAGTGTAATACAAGATTTATTTTTGAGAGATGTTCACCAAAAGGTACCATTATAGATTTATTAAATAACTTAGAAGAAAAGGTTAAAAAAAATGTTTTGTTGTGGAAAGGCGAATTGAATATAATTAATAAAAATATTAATTCAGAAAATATTCTTAAAATTTTAAATGAACACGATACTTT
>MDSZ01018847.1_pt1 | contig 26056 bp, 26 predicted proteins | sample 811201 | NCBI WGS metagenome assembly MDSZ01 (sample SAMN05326647, study PRJNA326480) | marine metagenome | isolation source: seawater | place: Indian Ocean: North | collected 2010 | reverse complement strand
CCAGAATTAGGAATGCATACTTGTACTAAAAAATATGGATTCTTAGGTAGAGTTGTTGCACCCATTATTGAGAGACGTAGTTATCTCAAATCTAGAAGGAGGGTCAAAGGAGATGTGTGGGATAGAAGACAAAATGTTCTGAAATGGCTTCTAGTGACTTGTTTTGGATATACAGGATATAAAAATGCTAGATTTGGACGTATAGAATGTCATGAAGCAATATGTGCTTGGTCACGTGAGATGATAATAGATGCAATGCAAGATGCTAACGAAGAGGGTTGGGATTGTTTACATGCAATTGTAGATTCTATTTGGCTTATAGACATACAAAATAGAAGTAATAAGGATCGTGACGAATCAATATCTAGATTGATGGCCAAAATAGAGGTTAAATCTGGTGTACCAATAGAGCTTGAAGACATCTACGAATGGATTGCATTTGTACCCAACAGAACTACAGGAGTTGGTGCTCTAACCAAATATTTTGCACATGGGAAAAAGGGGTGGAAAATAAGAGGTATTGAGTTACGTCAGCACTCAACTTGTCAATGGATAAAAAATCTTCAAAAAGATATCTTAGAAGAATTGCGCAAAAGACCACCAAAGGAAAGTATTAGAAGATCTGTGAAATTATTTAATGAAGAAATCGTTAAACTAAAAAAAGGTAAAATTCCTTTATCTAAGCTTATTTTAGGAAGAAGAGTTAGGAATAAAGCAGGAGAACATAAGGTATTGAATTTAACAGCTGCAGCACAACTTAGGGAGTTGAAGTTAGGTCAAAATACATATCCGGGTAGAAAAATTAGATTTGCAGTTGTAGGTCAAAGTAGAAGAAATCCTCCGGACAGAATTAGGATGGCATCAGAAATTAAGTCAATAAAAAAGACAATAATAGGTCAAAAAGGTGATGTCATTTATTATGAAACACTTGCTTTACGGGCTGCTTCTGCGTTATTATCTCCCTTTGGATTATCAGAAGAAGAATTGGTTTCAAGAGGTTCTGTCCAAACTACTTTGGACATGTGGTCAGGTAAAATAAAATCTTGAAGAGAGACTTGAGGATTCCTTTTTTCTAATGGTTGTACAGTCATATCTATTGAATGTAGTTTTGCTGAGATTGTACTTTTTGATTGTGATAAAATTGTTAATCTATCATTAGCAGAATTTTTTAATTCGGATTTCATTGATTTAGAAAGAAAGGGTTTTGACTGGTAGTTTACTGTCACTAAAACCAAAGAATTCCATTTTTTTGCTATATATTGGATAGCAGATAATGATTCTTTGAGCATAGCAGAGCCTTCTGCCCTCTTTACTTGACTATCTGCAAACATAGATGCTAGATCAGAAACGACAATCAATCTTCCCTTTCTTAAATTATCATCAGAAGTTTTGGAAGCTAAACGTTTGATAATTTCGGCCATCTGATGAGCAGTAAATCCTCTACAAGCGTACAGATTATCTAACAGTTCTATTCCCTTTTTTTTATGAGCTAGTGGACGAATTAAGGTAGAAGGATCTAGTCCCATACCTCCGTCAATCCAATGTACAGGCCTTCCTTTTACTAATTCTTCACAAATCATGTGTCTAGTTAGATATCTAGTAGAACGTTTTAATCCTTCTATCAGTAACATTCCACCAACTTCTGGACTTGGTAGACTAGATTTGAGAGATCGTACTCCCCATGATACATTTAGCTCGTTGGACATGGTAATGTGTTAGATTATCTCGGCGGTATAATTTAGTTTTCTTTGTAGGCGATATTAAAGAATAACATCTGTTCGACTCAGATATAGGAGTTGTAAACATACCACGAGTAATGATAATTGGTGCTAATAGAGGAATAGGTAGAGCTCTGTTAGATGGTTACTTAGAAAGAGGTTGGGAATGTATAGCAACATCTCGCAAAGAACAAGTTGCAGAAGATAATGTTAGTTGGATCAAATTAGATGTACGTGATCCAAATAACCATGTCCCAATAACAGGAAAGTTAGACTTATTGATTTGTAATGCCGGTGTTTTTCTGGATAGAGGAGATAAAATTGGATCTGGTTTTGAAGCTGAATTGTGGGAAGATACATTTGCCACTAATGTAACTGGAACATACCTGGCAATAGAAACACAACTTGAGGCTTTAAGATCTGCTAATAATCCGAAAATCGCTATAATTTCTTCTCAGATGGCAAGTGATACCACAGCACCTGGAGGGTCGTATATTTATCGATCTTCAAAAGCTGCCTCATTGAATCTTGGAAGAAATCTGGCAACAGATCTAAAGTCAGAAGGAATCTCAGTCGGAATATATCATCCAGGTTGGGTACAAACTGATATGACCAGTAAGAAAGGCAACCTTACTCCTGCCGAGTCTGCTAATGGATTAATAGAACGATTCTCGGCTTTATCAATTGAAACAACAGGTTGTTTTGAAACATGGGATGGTAGAATACACCCATATTAATTTATTATTCTGGCAGATATATCAGAGAAATTAATCATTCCAAAATTATGACTATCTTCACTTGCTGTAGGGTCTGGATTATCTCCAACCAAGAATACTTTATTATTTTCAATCGATTGAATACGCTTAATTATTTTAGTATCCTTTCTGAAGGGATGTTTAGCTAGAACAATTTGTCCAACTTCAGGAATTGTATTTCCTAAAATCTCAAACTTTACAGTTTCACCATCAACTAATGTGGGCCACATTGAGTCGCCTTTGACGACTACGTTTAAGAAGCGCGAATCCAAGGTACTTCACGGCCTTTTGCAGCCCAGAACATATTATGAATTTCTTCTACTGCATCCATTAATTCTTGTGCATGTTGTTCTGAAACTTCAGCTTTACAAGCAGAACATAGTTTTGCAGCCTGCCAGAATGTGTCATGAAGATTCGGGATTGATTCAAGATGTTGTGGTTTGAAGAAATCAGTCCATAGTACTAATAATTCATCTTTGCACTTTTGTGCTTCTTCTTCTTTAATTGCTGCATATCTTGACATAGTATTGATGTAAGCTGCAGAATTACTTCCAGAGTCGCCATGGTTGGCTTCTAAAGTATTCATCTTCTTTGTCATTGATTGAACTGCTTCTGCTGCTACACGTGCGCTTGCAGGATCATAGACGCCACAAGGCCCATCACAATGTGCACTTGCTTCGATTGTTGGTATGCTATCGTTGGTTTGTTTTGTATCTGTCATACTATCTACCTCTGACTCACCGCATTGGGTGCTTGAATATCAATGCTAAGGTAAGTGATTCTAAACAATTTTATGGATGAAACCAGAATGCTAGTGCTAAAACTGCATAAGTTCCCAATAACATTGCACCTTCTAGCCAATTAGATTTACCATCAGAAGCTATTGCATTTGCTATCAATACGGCAAGGAATGCTGCAACTGTTTCAAGTAAGCCGAATTCGAAAGTTAATGGTAAGCCTAATGCCCACGCAGTAATTACCATCAAAGGTGCGACGAATACTGCAATTTGTGTACTAGAACCTATTGCAATTGCAAAGGAAAGATCCATTTTATTTTTCCCAGCTACAGAAACTGCAGTAAAATGTTCAGCAGCATTTCCAAACATTGGTAACAAGATTACTCCAATAAAGAGATGAGACATGTTCACTTCTTCAGCCGCCTCTTCTAAAGAATGAACTAAAATCTCAGCCATCCATGACACAAGAATAGTGGAAATTACTAGTAAAATAATTGCTTCTTTCATAGTCATTGAAGATTCTTCATGCTCATGTGTATCATCAGTTGCAAATAATTCTGAGTGTGTCCTTAATTGAAAGAATAAAAATAACATATAAATTGCCAATAAAATAACAGCTGCAGTTCTCGAAAGATCTTCTAGGCCAGTATCTCCTTGTTCTCCTGAAACTGTAAAATGATATACGGTTGGAACAACTAAAGCAATGACTGAAAGTAGTAATAGAGAGCTATTAGAGCCAAATTGGGTTTCATTAAATGATTGTTCTTTAAAGTGAATACCACCCCAAACAAATGCCAACCCCATTACTAGTAATAGATTACCAAGAATGCTGCCAATTAGACTTGCTTGAACTATATGAATCATAATCTCAGCAGTTTCTGAGTTCACACCTGCTTTGTATGCTGACCATAATGCTAAAAGGCAAATAATAATCTCTGCGGCATTACCAAAGGTAGCATTGAGAAGTCCTCCAATAGATTCTGATGTTCTTAATGCAATTTCCTCAGTAGCATGGCCCATAAGGAATGCTAGAGGCATTATTGCTACCATTGAAGCAAAAAAGGCATTTGTTCCATCTTTTGATACGTAAGCAAAATAACAGCAAATAGGCATCGCTAGAAGTAGAAAATTAAGTTTAGATTCTTTTGGATTTATTGCTTTAATTAATCCCTGATATGACTTGCTCATGTTGTTCCTCAGTATCTTGGCACGTACAATAAGAAGTCAATGTTACGCCTGTAGCACGTAGTATTCTTCAGATAAGACAGTTACGAAGAGTTGTGGCAGTACCTTATCGGCTTTCTTTGTCTGGCTCACCAGGTTCAGGAAAAAGTACCTTAGCAAAAGAATTTGAAAGATTAGGTTTTCATGTCATTTCTGTAGAAGAACTCGCAGAAGATTATGATTGCATAGGAGAGATTGATCGTGAAGATAACGCTCGTCCAATAGATTTAGATAAATTAGTGTTTTCTATTGAAGAAGAATGGCAAAATAATCCTCCAGAGCCTCTAATTATTGATGGTCATCTTTCACATCATTTACCAAGCGATGCTGTAGTAGTTCTGAGATGTTCACCTGATATTCTAAAAAAAAGAATGTTAAAGAGAGGATATTCAGAATCAAAAATAAGATCTAATTGTGATTGGGAGATTTTAGGAAGTTCATGGAATGAAAGAAAAGGGGACATTCCTTGGACTGAGTATGATACTACGGAAAATGATGTACACTCAATACTTATGTCCTTATCACTTTGGGTATCAGATGGATTCAAGCCCAATACCCCTCCCTCGGTAATTGACTGGGTATCCAAAATGGAGGATTAGTAATGTTTGAAAAATTTAGAGAAACATGGACTAGAGCAACTGAGCCGATAGTAGTGAAAATGGGTAATCTTGATCCTAGTATACTCACTTGGACAAGTCTTGTAATAGCAATTGTAGCATTTGTACTTCTTGCAGAGGCGCAATTTGATGAAACAGGAGGCCTGATGATAATTGGAGGAATTGTCCTAATTATTGTTGCAGGAATATTTGATGCATTAGATGGTGCTTTGGCTAGACATCAGGGAACTGATGGCCCATATGGAGATTTTCTAGACCATACTATAGATCGTGTTGTAGATGTAGGATTACTAGTGGCTCTTGGAATGAATGCTGCATTTGTAGATGATATGAGTTCTGGATCAATGGCCGCACTATTGACTTTGATGGGTTCTTACATGGGGACACAAGCACAATCTGTAGGACTGGGAAGAATATACGGAGGTTTCTCTAGAGCAGATAGGTTAGTAATAACAATGATTGGTCTATTAGCAGCAGCAACTCAAGCTATTACCGATACTGTCGGTATTTCTAGCGAATCGATTCATGAATATTTTGATTGGATTATTTTAGGAAATTCTGAGCTTAATGGAATCACATTTGCAATAGCATTCTCTGCATGGGGAGGGGTGTATACCTTTATCATTAGATTCCTAAAAACTCGTAAAGGATTATTGGGCTAATTGGCGAATTCTGATACCTGCGAAAAACCATGTCTTACGCCATGTTTGTAGGGCAATAGTTATCCTCTGCCTAATGTCCCTCTCACTCCGTGAAGCATATTATCGACAGGGTTCTCGAGCTTCAAGAGGACGAAATTGCTGCTCAAGATACTCCTGAGCCAGTTGAAGATTTGAATCTTCAAGATTTACTAAAATCCTTACAACCAAAGATAAGGGTCTTTGGATGTGGAGGTGCTGGTAGTAATGCAGTAGCAAGACTTGAAGCAGAGTCATTATTTGATGATGAATATGTAAGAGGAATGGCAATTAATACAGATGCTCAGCATCTGTTGAAAGTTGCTGTTGAAAATAAAATTCTAATTGGTCGCACAGCCCGTGGCAGGGGGGCAGGTGGCGATCCAGAAAAGGGAGAACAAGCAGCATATGAGTCTGAAAGGATTTTGAAGACTGAAGTTGAAGGTTGTGATCTTGCGTTTATTACCGCAGGATTAGGGGGCGGATCTGGTACAGGATCTGCCCCTGTAATATCCCGATTAGCTAAACAGGCTGGAGCATTAACAATTGCAGTAGTTAGTTATCCATTCTTATCAGAAGGATCTCTAAGAAAACAAAATGCAGATTGGGGATTGGAGAGACTTAAGGAAACTGCTGACACTGTTATTGTATTACCAAATGAAAGATTATTGGAAATTGATACTGTTAAGCAATTGCCTTTAGATGCTGCTTTTCGTGTGGCTGATGAATTATTAGTTCGTAGTATTTCAGGCGTTTCTGAGATGATATCTAGAGAAGGGATAGTTAATCTTGACTTTCAAGATTTGAAATCAGTCCTCAGTAATGGAGGAGGAATTGGAGTAATTGGACTTGGAGAAGGCGAGACTGCAGAGATTGCTACAAATGAAGCAATTGAAAATCCACTACTAGACATGGATATTTCAGATGCAAGGGGTGCTCTGATTAATGTTGTTGGAGGCCCAGGTTTAACTCTTGGAGAAGCAGAAAAATGTGCAGACATAATTCGAAAGAAAATCAATACATATGCAAAAATCATTTGGGGAGTTACGACTGATGAATCATTGGGCAATAATATCAGAGTGTTGTTAGTATTAACTGGAGTAAAAAGCGAACAAATACATGGTGCTTCGATGCATACTCAGATGAGAAATTTAAGAAGTAGAACTGTAGAATTTATCTCTTAATTTTAATAATTTTATATTTTTCTATGGACGTACCTTCCCGTCGCCCTTAAATGGAATTGGTTGGACGCTTGGCCGATTTGAGGGAGAACGATGAGTGTCGAAAATTCCAAAGTTAGTAAATTCGAAGAGAAAGTCCAGGACGTTCAAGACGATATTGAAAGCCGAGTTAGAAGTTTACAAACAGGCTCATATGCAAGAATTTTGAAGATGGCACGTAAACCAACAAAGGCTCAATTTAGACAAACTATGATAGTTTGTGGCATAGGTATGTTCATATTGGGATTATTTGGTTTCGTTGTACAAGCTATGATGAACAATGTTTTCCCAGCATTTTTTGATTGGTTAACGGGAGCATGAGGTGTAAAATATGTCTGAATCATTTACAGTTTATCTAAGAAATAAAGAAAAAGTACTCTTAATGCAAAGAGCCGACGGAGTTTCTGACTTCCCTGGTGCATGGGATGGGATTTATGGACTAGGAAATCCAGACGATCTTGAAATTGTAGCAAAGAGAGTTGAAGAGTGTACTGGTATTTCACAAGAAAATTTTGAATTTGTTCGTACTGGCGAAGCACGTGGATTAGAATATGGAAATAGACTAGTAGATGTTACTCCAATACTTTGTGTTTGTAATATCAAAGAGGTTATGCCTAGTACATTATACAAAAATAGTGAATGGGTAGATCCTGGAAGAATTAAAGAAAAAGAATATTCAACTCCGAAATTAACTGAAATGTATGGAGATGTGGCATCATATCTTTACATCTTAAAAACTTCAATAGGTCAAGAACAAAATGTTGCTAAAGAAATCAGAGCAAGACTTTCGGGAACTGGGTCTCTGCAAGACATTCAAGATGAAATATTTGGTGTACTAAATCCACATTTCATGAGAGGTTATATTTTCGTTGAAGCATCTGCTTTGCATCATGTTGAAAAATTAATTGGCAGAGTAGGGATAGGAGTTACACCTCTAAAGAATTGTAGAAAGGTTTTACCAGGAGAATCGCCACTTGAAGATGTATTACCTTACTTAGAGCCTAAGGCTGCTACATCTGGAATAGAAGAAGGTAGTCTTTGTGAAATTGTTGGAGGAGCATTTAGGGGCCAAAATGCGCGTGTAATTCGTGTTACTGAATCAAAAGAAGAAGTTACAGTTGAATTATTCGAAGCTGCTGTACCTGTTGCACTAACAGTACGGGCAGATCAAGTTAGAGTAACACAAAGGGTCGAATAAACGAGGAATCGAATAAATTGGTCTTTACATCAATATCAAATAGGGTAAGTAGGTCGGCGAGACACACATACAGGAGGTTGCACGGATGTCAGCAAGGAATGAAACACCGCACATGGTGAGTCAAACACTTGGTGTGAAGAAGTGTAATGGATCTTGGGATGATGCTACTGAGAACTTGACAATGGATCAAGTTAAACAGATAGCAGAGAAGCAAAAAGATCGTTTGACTGGTTCTACTCTTTACGCAAGATGTCGTGAAGTAATGGGCACATGTGTATCTATGAGAGTTAGTATAGAAGGAATGCGACCAAAAGAAGCATTAAATGCAATGAGTGAGGGGAGATTTAGCGAGCATTTTAGTTGAAAAGAACACGAATTGCGGTAGAGGGAAACCTCGTTGACCGCGGAGGTGAAATAATGGAAAATAATTTACAAACAGCAATCCAAAAAGCACTTGAAGATGCTCCAGAACGAAATTTCGTAGAATCACTTGAAATGTCGTTTACTTTGAAAGACATTGATCTGAAGAATCCATCAAACAGAATACAAGAAGAAGTTAGACTTCCTTCAGGAAGAGGCAAGGAACCAAAGATTGCAATGTTTGCTGGTGGAGAAATGGCAGCTAAAGCTAGAGCCGCCGGACTGGAAATTATTGATCCATCAACAATTGAAGATTTGGGCGGAAAGCGTCAAGCGGCTAGAAAAATGGCTAATAGATATGATTTCTTCCTATCAGAAATACCACATATGGGTTCTGTAGGTAGATTCCTAGGTGTAGTCCTAGGTCCTCGTGGAAAGATGCCTCGACCTGTACCTCCTCCAGTAGATCCTGCTATGATAGCAGGAGGGTTGAAGGATACTGCAATAGTTCGTTCTAGAGATAAAATAACATTTCACACTGCCATAGGCACTCGAACTCAATCAAATGAAGAGTTGACGGCCAATGCTCTAGCAATATGGAAAAGAGTGATTGGAAGATTAGATCGTGGAGACAAAAACATCAAATCTTGTTACATTAAAACTTCTATGGGTCCTGCAATAAAAGTGGAGGTTGCTAATTCATGATTCCTAAAGTAGCATCTTGGAAAGAAGGGCGCGTTGCCGAACTTAAAGAAATTATTAGCAGTCCAGGTGTAGTTGGAATTATAGATATTGGAGGAGTTCCTGCAAAGAATATGTTAGATATGAGAAGTTCACTAAAAGGTATAGTTAACATGACAATGGCAAAAAAGACATTGATGAGGCTTGCTTGGAAAGAAGCTGGCCGTTCTACAGAAGAGTTGGAAGTTCTGTTCGAAGGCGCTGCTCAACCTTGTATAGTACACAGTGATTCTCTAAATGCATATCAATTGTTTGATGAGTTAAAGAAGACACGTCAAGGTCGTGCTGCAAAAGAAGGTGAACTAGCACCTACAGATATTATTGTTCCAGCCGGACCTACAGAATTCGCACCAGGTCCTTTAGTAGGAGAATTTAATGCTGTAGGAATTCCAGCAAAAATTGACAAAGGGAAGATAGCAATACAAAAAGAAACTAAAGTTGTATCAGCTGGAGAGCCTATGTCTGCTGATTTGGGTATGATGTTGGCAAAACTTGGGATAAATCCTATCGAAATTGGTTTAATTTTGATTGGAGCTATTGAAGAAGGATTACTATTACCTGCAGATGATTTAGATTTAGACTTAGACGGTCTGAAAGATGATATTGCTGTAGCAACCTCACGTGCATTCAATTTGGCTTGTAATGCACATTGGTTCTCTACAGCAACCACTCCAGTATTACTAGCTAAAGCTAGCAGTGAATCATTGGCAGTAGCAGTTGAGGCTGGTATTGTAAATGATAAGACTGCAGAATTATTTGTAATGCGTGCTAATGCGCGTATGATGGCTCTTGCAAGCCAATTAGATTCCTCAGCACTTGATGAAGAATTAACGGCAGTACTAGGTGCTGCTTCAAGTGCTGTTGTCGTGGCCTCTGAAACGACTAAATCAGATGCAGGAACTCCTGCTACTGAAGAGGAAGAGGAGGAAGAGGAGGAAACTGGGTTCGGTGGACTTGGTGACCTCTTCGGTTAAATAAAAGGTGAAAAAAATGGAATATGTATATGCTGCAATGTTACTGCACTCTGCTGAAAAGGAAATTGACGAAAAAAGTGTTAGCGGAGTTTTAACTGCTGCTGGCGTAGATGCTGACAAAGGTCGTGTAAAGGCTTTAGTTGCATCTCTTGGATCTGTTGATATCGGTGAAGCTATGGCTACTGCCATAGCTGCACCTGCTGCTTCTGCTGCTGCACCTGCTGCCTCTGGTGGCGGAGATGCTGCTGCTGAAGCTCCTGCCGCAGCTGCAGAAGAAGAACCTGAGGAAGAAACCGGTGGTTTCGAAGGTCTCGGTTCTCTCTTCGGATAAGTAAAAGCGATAATTAACAATACGCGAAGACGCTATGGGCGAGAGCCTAGAGGGATTCTGTATGATGTCGAGCCGATTAGTCGAAATACCTGTCAGTGTAACACCTACTGATACAATAAGAGCAATTAGAGAAATCGGCGAACATAATAATTGGGAAATGCGCAGGATTGAAGAATCAAAAATAGTTAGCAGATGGGCAATAGTAATGCCGATGAGTAAAATGGCAAAGGTATTAGGAATAGTTATTGAAGATGGTGAAGCAAAAGGTCTTGCTATGAGAGTGTGGTCTCATACTCCTGGTTCAGCTGGAAAAATAACAAAGGTTTCTTTTGAAGTACCAATTGAAATTGAAGGAGAAATATGGATTAATATACTCAATCAATGGGTTTCAAAATTTAATCGGTGTCCTTGGAAATGGAGTTTTGGAGAAAGATCTATGATTGGATATTTTCAGCCAGAGTTTTACAAATCTAAATCTCAATTGAAGAAAGAAGGAGTAGATATAACAAAATGGACTAAAGAGTCTGATTTTTGATAATTTTTACACTGTCAATAGAGGAATTGAAATGCGAATGGCGTAACCGGTCAGTGTAGTACAATGGACTTTGAAGATTTGGTAAATACTTCTCGTAAGAGAACTATGCTGATGTGGAGTGTCATTTTCATGATTGCCTTCCCATCCTATTTTGCTGTAATGCCATCATTAATTGATAGTGAGATGGCTGGGGGAACAAATGGGGTAAAGGGAGAATGGATGATATCATTCGAAGAGACGACAGAGACGTTGTCTGAAACAATTAATCTAGCAGATGAAGAAGCATATGATACATTCTTCGACATTGTAAGTGAAATTAATATCGGTTATGTAGAGTTAACAGTTACTTGCATGGATAATGATGACCCTGGGCCAGGATTTACTGATGGAATGGATGTGGTTAGTGATTTAAGTGGAGTTGAAGGAGATTTTGAAGAACAGGATGAGCAAGGATCATGTAATGGGGGTGGTAATTCCGGAGTAAACATCAGATGGGATGTAACTGCAAATTACACAGGAGAAAATATTACACAGAGTGAAACTACTGAACAAGAAATACGTAATAAATGGACAGACAATGGCTTTGGCAGAGGCACTTGGTCTGCGACATTAACTGCTGACATTAGTTCACCGCCCGCACCAATAGTTGGAGATATTGTAGACTCTGATGAAGATTATGATATTACATGGACAGTAGTATCATACATAGTAACAATAAATCCGGTAATTGAGATATGAATTAAAAGATTATATATCACAGTATTTTCTCCAAATATGAATAAATAAATCTGCAACTTTATCTTGATTGTGGAGGATAAAATAATCTAGGTTTTCTTTTGAAAACCATTCTCCCGTTTCTATTTCTGATAAATTAGGACTTAGTAATTGATCAGTTTCTAAATGATAAACCCAACTAAATTCATTTGCAGTTAATTTAGAAGGTTTTAATTTGAATAATTTTTTCGGTACATAATTTATTTTTACTCCAACTTCTTCTTCAATTTCCCTGATACAAGCAGTATCATAAGACTCATTTGCATCGACGTGCCCGGAAACAGAAGAAGCCCAAAGACCAGGGCTCTCTTGCTTTAGTAAACCTCTTTTTTGAAGAAATATTTCCCCATTTGAATTAAAAATCAAAACATGAATTGAACGATGAAATAAATTTTGAGAATGTATCTCATCACGTCTCATTTGTCCAATTACCAAATCTTCTTCATTAACAACAGACAAGATTTCAGCATCCTCCAAATCTCTGCTCATGGAAATATTAGAAGTATCATAGATTAAATAATATCCGGCAATAATTTGAAATTAGACTCAATATCTCGAAATATTGTGGGCAAGAGGAAATGTGCTGCAGTAAATTGTAATGCATTAGAATTTAGAAGTGTTGGATATTGCAATAGACACAAAAATTTTTATCCTCCATTGGAAGTAATAATTACTAAGAAAAGTTCGATTATAAATTCAAATGATTCAGATATTAGATATGATATTGATGGAAATAAGAATAGAATAAATTCGAAAAGAATAGATAAATTATTACTTCTACTCAAGTCTGCAAAGCGTTATTGGGTAGTAGATTTAGGTAAAGATGAAGATGAATTCGTACAATATGCAGTTATCAAAGGTGAATTGGAACATTGGGATGATAGTAAAAAGATTGAGAGTAAAAAAATGAAGATGGAAGAAGCATTAGAAATTTTAGAATCTAAGTTATTGGGTAATTTCATGGAAAGTACAAAATGGTGGGATGATGAAGAAGATTTAGAAAAAAAAGGTGGGATATCACAGTCGTTAGGAATAATATCACTTGTTATATTCGTAGTATTAGTTTTATTAGTTGGAAATGATGATGGTTTTCTATGGTTGCTCGGTAAACTTGGTGGAGACGCAATTTGTGGATTAATAATTTTGGGAGGAGGAGCATTAACCTCACTTAACAGGTCAAGTTCTGGTAAATTTAAAAAATAGAGAAATTAATTTTTTGCATGTATTCTAATTATATCTCCATTTTTTATTTCATAATCTGCTCCTATTATTCTTGAAGAGCGAGCATCAACTGCTCGAATGAATCCATCTCCAAGATCAGAATGAACTGCATATGCTAGGCCTTTTGCGGTAGTTCCCTCAGGAACTAATATTACATCTGGGAGGATGTTACCGTCTCCATCAACCCAATGTGATTCATCTTGAACAGGGTATGCAACTTTACGATTAAGAATTCCAAAAACCACTTCTGATAATAATCCAATTAATCCTCTTCCTTCCCAAGAATTTAGAGTCTTACTAATTGATAATAGTCCTTTTCTTTGTGGTTCGGATAATTTTTCTTCTCCAGATTTAGTTATTTCAAAATTTGACTCCCCGGGAATATGGCTTATCAAACCTGAACGAGAAGCTCTTCTTAAGGCCAATTCAGCCTCTGCACTAGTTGGGACAACTATGCCTCCATTTGCTTTTACTACTTCTTCTAATTCTAACCAAGATTCTTTAGATGCTGAATCGGCTTTGTTTGCTGCGATAGAAATAGGAAAAAGTTCTGACCTAATTGCTGAAGCTATAGTCGTCAATTCCTCTGCTCCCCATTCCCAAGGGACTCCGGTATGTTGAAATTTTTCTTTGACAGCTGTCAGACCTAATGAAATATGTACTTCTTTAGCTCCTATACCTGATAATTGATCTAAAAGGTAGAGAGAGATTGCCTTTTCTCCTTCAGATTGTACTCTCCTTGCACCACGTTGCCAACCTGAACTAATTATTCCAGTTATCCAAGCATCCAATTCTTTTAGTAAAAAATGATATTCTTCCAAGGGTGTTGATCCTCCTTTACCGATTGGATTACCTTCAATATCTGTTGAGCCTGAAGTATCTACAATTTGTATTAATGCATCACACCTAGCTAAATCTGAAAGGAATTGGTTTCCTCTCCCTCTTCCTTCGTGTGCACCGGGTACAAGACCTGCAACATCAATCAGTGTGATTGGAACTAATCTAGTGAAGCCGATACATGAACCAGAATTAGGGGAACAAATACTTCCTTGTCTTTCATCATTATTTCCAATATCTAGTTTTCCTTCTTTTTCTTTTTTTAATCTCAACTCAGAACATGCACAACTATCAAGTAAGGGCAACCAAGCTATTCCGACATTTGGATCGATGGTAGTAAAAGGATAATTTGCTATTTCTACTGGCTTTTCAGTTAAGGCAGAGAAGGTTGTAGATTTACCAACATTCGGCTTTCCAACTAATCCAATGCGCATAATATGACCGTAAAATAGAAATCATTCTTCTTCAGTGTGAAGTGGAGTGGGATTTCCAGATTCATTACTTTCGAATGTAGGTACTACTTCAGTATCCAATACCGCTCCACTTGCTAAAATCTTACGAATAGAAGTTGTTGAAGTCAACGGATATGAAGTTGGAGCAAATGTTGTTTCGGATATACTTACTTGAGAATTTACCTTATCTCCTCTATATAATCCACTTACAATATTGGTAGCATGGAATATTGCCCCCAAAACAGTACCATAGAAAATTACTGAACCAGCTTTCCTCATAGTGTGAGAAAGGGTACTGGGATCTTCTACAAGGGCTTCTGCCAATGCAAGGTCTGTTATATCTGATATTAATGTAAGGACTAATCCTAGTACAGCCCCTCCAGATAACATCCAAAATGCCATTCTAGCTCTATTCTGTGAAAGTGGATATCTTCCACTAGCTGGAGGTAATACTTGTAATGCTGCACCCAAACTTAGTGGGATAAAAACAGTCCAAATAGTCATTAATTGAATTATATTAGAAATCCCAGTAAGTTCATTTACTTCACTTAGATAGTCGGTTTGGATAAATAAAGATCCAATGCCTAATGGAAGTAGCATCCAAGCACCAAAATTTATTTCTGGAATACCTGCTGAATCTGGATTTTCTACAAAGGTATCAGTACCACGAAGTGTGATTAATATATTTGATGATAACGCTATTATGGGAATTATGGCTAATGCCATTAAAAATGATCCAACTACATTATCTTGATTTGTAATAACTAATTCTGCTGTTGATAATCCAAGCATATCTACAGCCATTACTGGATGAACATCTCCCAGTGGATTAATTGTAAATAATGTTCCAAATATAACTACACCTGCGACGGTTCTTGACCATAATGCATTCCCAGATCCATAACTAGCTGAATAAAGTGATATCCCAGCTATTGATGAAAACCAAAATGTAGCACCAAACAGATGGTATGCCAACCATTGACCAATTCCTTCATCATATGCACCGCTAACAAATATGGATATGATAGCAATTGGTGTACCAATTAATCCAAAGATAATCAACCAACCTGGTGTTGCCAACGAGACCTCTGAATTTGCTTTAGTGAGCAATTGATTAGCTGTAACAGCAGTAGCAACAAGTAAGTTTACTGCTGTTCCAATTAAAATAACATCTAAACCAAAAATTTCACTACTTTGTGAGCCAATGATGAGAATAATTACTGATATTGTCCACAAAAAAGAAGTTAGGACAGCATTTTTCTCACTTGCTAAATCGACTTCTAATAATGAAGGGAGTATATGTAATCCTGAGCCAATAATGAACATTCCAACTGCTCCAAAAAGTGCAGCAAATTTACCTGCATAGAAAAGTTCTGATGAAAGAGCATTATATCCCCAAGCTTCCAAACTATGAAGAGCAATTGGATCATGTCCAAGCCATAGTCCTATGAAAGTAAGAGTTGCAGAAATGAATAACCAAATCGTTCCTTGGATAATCCAAATCTTTGACCCAGAACCTGTTCTTCCTTCTACAAGATCTGCACCTGGCCCTAACGCCTTTTCGAGCATGAACATAGTCATGCCACGTACAACTTCTCCCAATACACCAAGACCTCTTTGGATTGAGATATATGAAATAATGATGAGAGTCCAGAAAATAATTAAAGTTGATAATATTGTATCCATTTTAAAACCTCACTCAATAGTTGCCTCTGTAAGAATAGTGCCTAGAATAGCAAATGCACCAATCATGGCACCTAATATGAAGAACCAAATTCCTGAATCAAATACACCTTCAAACATAGGCAGAAGAGAAGAAAGAACAGGTAGATCTTGTCCAGGATATAATATATTATATATTACTAAGAAAATTAGTGCCGCTACAAACCCAATTACCAAAATTACCCATGAAGAAGATGGTTCCTTCTCACCTTGCAGAAACTGACCTATTTTACCTGAACCGTCATTAGACATTGCGACACCACATACATCCCACCGTGTAGGACATGCTTGACCACTGAAGATTGCCCCTTAAGCATTAGGAGAAAGATGTGGGTGCTTTGGCTCATGGAGCACGAACTGTATCAATTCTGGAAGATCTACGATCTAATCCAGAACCAAGAGAAATTGGAAGATTATTATCATTGAAAATTTCGGTACTCCAGACCTTTTTACACGAACAATCAATACCTGAAAATTCTTCTAAGCTACCAGATACTGAATATCTTTCTATCGCTGCAACAACATCTTCATCACAAGAACCACAATTATGCGCCCCCCTTATTCTACCTCCAGCAGTTGGGTGTACAATAGTACGACAATCCAGTTGTGAAATTTCTGAATGAGTTTTTTCAATCATATCTACCAAAGACCATAACCAAGGTGGCCTAAATTCTCTATTTCTAAATAAACGGTCTACAATTGTACTTCTTTGAATGTTCATAGGATTAATTGAAACCTCATCAGAAAGTGGGGCTATTTGCTTAACCCATTTTATTGTATGGCTCAATGCATCACCTTCTGACATAAATGGTGGTTTAAAAATTAAATATGTCTTAACTCTAAGACTGTTTTCTCTAAGTAAATCAACTGCTTTATGCCATTGTTTAGTAGAAAATCCCTTATTTACATGAAATCTTAACACAGTATCATCATATGCTTCAAGACCCAAAGCGATTGTACAGCCCGGGTGTTTTTTTGCTAGCCATGCAATTTTTTTTGGATAACATAATTGTGCTTGAGCTTCTACTACTAAGTGTATTTTTCTTTCAAAAGTTTCAACTAAAACTGATTCCTGGAAATCTAAAGGAATTTCTTGGTCCTCAAAAAAAGTCCCTGAAGTATATACCTTAATCATCTTACAACCGTCAAAATCATTTGTTTGCCGTTTGGCCTCTTCCCATTGTGCAAAAAGATTTGCAGAGGTGACATCATCCCTTACATCATTAAAATATCCACAAAATGTACATCCAGATTTCCACCACCAAACACAACCCTTGGTTCTAAGAATAACTGTAGCTGCAGTACAGGGTGTTCCATCGGGCAAATTTTCTGGGGTTTTGTAAACAATAGCCGGCTTGTCTGCATCCCATGATTCTCTTCTTGAAATTGAATGCGGAGTATTTTCTGGAGCTTTGACTAGATGATGTATTTTAATGGCTTTTTTGCCATCTCCCAGTAAGCCAGATGCTGTAGCCATACTTGATGCGTAGGACATTTGGTCTTGATACTGCCGTAAGATTACTAAATTATACATTAATGAAAATGTACTATGAAAGACTGTTATTTTATCCCGAAACATCTTCTCTGAACACTCGTACGGACTATTACAGGTGTACCAATGAAGGCATTCATTATTATTCAAAATTTTTTAACAGCACTAGTAATACCAATCTTCGCCGCTATAATCGGAATTACCGCAATTCCTGCCTTAGCATTATTTGATTATGGTTATCAAATTTCTACTTCAAATACTGAAAATTACTTATTGGAATTGATGGGGATTGGAGTTTCTCTTGGATTATTTGTTATGGCTTGGGGCATTAGTTTAGTGATATTTAGCGGTTTTATGGCAGGCCTTTTGAGGCCAAGACTAGCACCAGGAAAATATCCACTTCAATCATTTGTAACGATTCAATGGGCGTGGTCAATGATTTTTCATAAGGCTGCTTTATTTTTCTTACCTAATCTAGTTCCTTCATTTATTGGAAATACCTACTACAGGCTTTCTGGTGCAAAAATTGGAAGAGGTGCACAAATAAATACTCCAAACGTTAACGATTGTGGATCAGTTACAATTGGAGAAAGAGTAGTAATAGGAGGAAAGGCAGTAATTAATGCTCATCTTACTGAAAAAGGAGAATTAGTTATGGCCCCAGTTGTTATTGGAAATGATGCACTTATCGGCACTGAATCAATTATACAACCGGGATGTACGATTGGAGAAGGTGCGGTTATTGCATCAAGAGCAGTTGTACCTAAATGGACTAATGTACCTGCAGGAGAAGTTTGGGGCGGATTACCGGCAAAATGTATCCGTTTGGCGGATGGTTCAAAACCAGAATAGGTGTTTATTCTGTTTCGTCAGTATCTTCTGGTTTTTCTTCCGAGGCTTGTTCTTTAACAGCATCAAGAGCTTCGTTCATGCGTTCTTTGAATGTATCTTGCTTTTGTCGGAACTCAGCCATTGCTTGCACTGCACTGTCTATCATCTCATATCTAGTTTGAATAGCTTCATTGAGATTTTCAAATAATTGCATATGCTGCACATACCAATCATCTCTTGCAGACATTTCAGTAGTTGCTGTTTGTAAAGCTTCATCCAGTTCTTCTGCTACTTCAAAAACACGTCCTAACCTTGCCTTTTCTCTAGAATACATTTCTTCTGTTTTCTCTAGTTTTGGTTCAAGATGTTCTATAGTTTTATTTGCCTTGGCACGTTCTAATTCCATTGCTCTTAAACGCTCATCTTTCTCATCAAGAAGTGCTTGAATTCCTTCTTTCTCAATTTCACTATTTACAGCCTCTTTTTCTAAAACTTCAATGATAGCTTGTAGTTCTTCATTTAACTTTGATGATTCATTATATGCGATATATAATTTTTCTAATCTATCATTTGCTATTCTCAAATCCTCTTCTAAATTTGCTGAAGATGGAGCGTTTGGTTCAGGAAAACCGATACCATTTTCGTCTTCGTTCATGCTGTCTCGATATGTTCCACGGCCACATCTGATTTAACATCGGCGGAATTAATATCCTTCTTGCATCAAAAAATACAATATTAACTTGATATTGCAGCGATAGTTGCAGAAAGAACAGCGGTTAGTCTTTTTGAGGACGGAATGTGGAGTTTTTCATCTGGTCCATGAGCATTGTTACCTGGTCCACCAGTACCAGTGCAAAGGAATTTAGCATCTGGATATTTTTCCTGTATCATAGCCATAAAAGGAATTGTGCCACCAACCCATGTGGCCAACGGAGGTAATCCAGTTATATGCATTGAAGCGTCATGTAATGATTGAAGTAGTTTCCCTTCCAAAGGAGGTGCATGAAAACCATCTGCTGAAGAATCTAAGGAGAAGGTAACTTGTGATCCAAATGGAGGATTATCTTCTAATTTTTGTTTAATTATTTTCTCAACAGAACTTGCCTTTATACCAGGAGGTATTCTAAAACTTAATTTCAAGTCAGTATTTGTACGTAATACATTACCTGCATTTTGTACAGAGGGTATGCCATCTGCACCTATTACAGTCAATGCCGGTCTCCAATTAACATCAAGTAAGCTTTCTTCAACAGATTCTGATTGTGAAACCAGTGTATCTATTACTGGTAAAGTTTCCCATATTGAGTTTCCAATAACTTCGGCAAGAGTTTTTGCTTGCTCGCGAATTGTATCAGTTATTGTTGTATGCAATTCGGGAATTATGATTTCACCGGTAAGAGAATCTTCGACTCTATCCAAAAGAATTCTTTGTATTCTAAATGAGGAAGGTATAGTTCCACCTGACATTCCTGAATGTACTCCTTCATGAGATACTTTTACAGAAAGCGTCCCTGATACTAACCCTCTCAGAGCTTCAGTTGTCCAAATATGATCATAATCAGGCCCTCCACTATCTAATACTACAACTAAGTCAGGATTTCCAAGTTGATTAGTTAATTTTTCAAGATAAGGAGGCAAATCGAAAGAACCAGATTCTTCACATGTTTCAATCAAGAATTTACAGTTCGGATGAGGAATTCCCAGTTCTTGTAGCATTCTTAATGCGGTAACACAAAGATAGCCGCCATAACCATCATCTAATGCACCCCGGCCGAATAGCCATGGATCTCTTCTAACTCCTTTCAAAGGATGTAAACCTTCAGACCAAAGTTCTGGTTTAGAAGGTTGCTTGTCTAAATGAGAATAAAATATTATTTCACCTGGCCCTGTTCCTTCTACATCAACCAAGAGTACGGGAGTAGAATCCCCTATTTTATGTACCTCGTATGACATTCCAGAAAGTTGTTGATTATCCAGCCAGGAGCAAAATAAATTGATTGTTGCTTCTAAATCTCCTTTATCAGCCCAATTCGGCTCAAATGCAGGAGAAAGTGCTTCAATTTCAATAAATTTTTTCAAACTGGGTAAGATCGATTCTTCCCATAATTCGTCACTACGTTTCATCAATGCATCGAGGTCAAGAGGCATGATGTTCTGTCTACCAACTTACAAATGTATTCTTCGTTTATTTAGTCAATTTAACGGGCCACAGATAGATAATTCTCCTTGATTGAAAGGACATTTATGACATATCTCAGATTTACTTGATTCTAGAGGAGGGAAATCAGAAAGTAATACATTAGAGCCTAGAGATATTCTAGCTGCTAAGGTCAAATTTTCTTCTAAATCATCTAATGCATTTTGCAACATATCATCTGGATACACTACTAATCTTCCTGTGACACCAATCAAAATTGCTGGAGAAAGAACTTTTCTTGAAGGATAACCATATTTTGATCTTTCATTTTCAAGATTTTGAAGTGCCGTATAGTAAAGAGCTTGTTGCATTCTATGTTCCAATAAAATTTCTATTTCTGCTTGGCATTTTGGTTCAGTTGTAATCTCTCCTAATGATTCAATTAACCCGTCTGTTTTTAGATCTATCAATTTATTTGCTTCTTCGGTTTTGAGATCTATGGGACGAATTGTTGATTCTCCATTAATAACAGTGCAAAGTACAAGGTCAATTAGGCCACTCATTTCAATATTAGCAAATTCAATTTTAGATAATGACTCATAGCCCTCAGGAGTCCAACGACTACGAATTAAGCCATTTAAGTCTATTTTTTTAGTTATATTAAATGGCATTTCAGTTCTTAATCCTTCAACTCTGTGCCCATCAAAAATTTCACCTTTAGACAGTTTACCGAGAGGTCCGGATTTTATCCTATTGATCATTAAATTGACTAAATGGATGGTGGCTTCACGATCTGCATCTAACGGCAATAACTCATCAAAGACCGTATTATGTATTTCAGGACTATCAATCAAATCAATCTCTCTCTTTATCCATGATTCAGGTAATGGAGTTGTTGGATATTCTCCTTTTGGACCTGGATTACCTATTCCTATCTCAATTATCCTATGTACTATTGTACCAAAAAGAGCAGCATCAATTCCCCTAGGGAGTCCATTAGGTGAATTTACAGCTTTTGATGGAATGATGGGCTTGGGAGATAGTCCGCCAATTGTCTCATACCAATGCCTTCTCGGGCATTTTTCTATGATTGATATTCTACTGGGTGCTATCTTTAATCTTGCAGAAAAATCTGTTCTTGGGGAAACAAGAGAAGTTTTTTCTTGAGATACAGATTTTCTGGCAAATTCATCTAAATTTTCTATTCTAGTCAAAGGAGTTGATGTATGAGGAGATTGATTTTCAGAAATAAAACAATCAGGGTGGTGTAATATTGTTAATCCTTTTAAGGACTTGGGGTTGCCTAAAAATCCCTCATGAAATAATAAAGATGGGTCAAATTCACGATATCCGCTTGTTTTTATATTTATTTCGGCTGTTATATCATCAGATTGATCAAGCCATGGTGAATTTTGTTCATTCCTATTGGCCGATCCTTGGCGTAATGATTCTATCCACATTTCACCTAATTGAGGTAATGATTCTGAATATGTCCAGGGGAATTTTATTCCTTTACCATCCACCCATTTGGTGCCTTTTGTTGATCCGACTATAACGAGTTTATTTTGCGCCCTTGTTGCTCCAACATAAAGAAGGCGGCGTGATTCAGCACTTTTACGTGCTTGGTAAATCTTTCTGACATGTTTCCATAGAGCAGATAATGGAGATTTTTCATTAGACCAAGGTTTTGGATTACCTGCGAAAAGCTCCGGTGTCACAATCAATCTGTTTCTATCGTCTATCGTCAAATTGGTTTGTCGTCCAGAAAATAAATCTGCAAGAATAACTACTTTGGCTTGTAGTCCTTTTGACCCATGTATAGTCATTACTCTGACTGCATCACTAGGAGGGATTGTGACTGCTTCCAGAGAATTACCGCCACTTTCTCTTAAATCACGTAGTTTGTCAGCTAAAACAATTGAATCTCCACCAACTTCTCTAGATAAAATCCTAATAATATCTATTATTTGTTCTATGTCTTGGCGAGATACTATATCTGGAAAAGCCATTAAAATATCTGATCTATCTACTGTTTCTTCTAAAAGATCAACTATACGACCTTCTGAAGAGAGATCTATCCATCTTTGTACCAATTCTTTTTGTCTCTCATTGATTGTAAAGTCTCTTAATCTGATTAGCAAATTATCTTCTTTTCTAGAGTAGAAAAGGTATTCTTGTAGTTTAGCATCATCAAATCCTATCAAAGAAGATCTTGCAACCCAAGAAGCGTGATGTCTTGAATATGGGCGTGCAATGAATTGTAATAACCCTTCTATTGTATGAGCAGCTGGTCGAGCAAGTAATCCTCCTTCACGATCAGCCTGTGCAGGAATTCCTAAGTTGTGCAAATGACGGATTATGATATCTCTAATTTTACTTCTACTTGGTAATAGTATCATTATTTCACTGGGTTCTACAGGATTTTCTGCCGGTAATTCTATCCAATTTCCTCCAGATGAAATAACCTTTATTGGTTTACCTTCGATTAAATTCTTTATTCTTAGTGCTATCATCATACTTTGTCTTTCAATAGAGTCCGATTTTCCAGGTCCAAATGGATCAAGTGGTATTCGTAAATCAGTAGGTGGATTTTCATCGCCCTCTATCCCTACAGGACAAATCCATTCTAATGACCCTTGAGCATCGATTTTATCCTTACTTGGAAATAGACGCTGCGGGTTTGCGTAGAAATTGCCGTTAGGAAAATGTCTGTGTTTTTCATTGAAGATGTCTTTCCACCATTCATTCATAATATTTAGTAAACCACCATCAGTTCTGTAATTGATTTGTAAACTAATTAGCCCTTGTTTTCTAAATTCTACCTCTTGCGAAGTCGGTATAGGAAGATGAGGGTCAGATAAATCAAATGGTATCCATGGTATTAAATTTCGACCGCTTTCTTTAGTTACTTCAACGCCTTTTACTATATTCAAATTATATGAGTTTCTTGGATCTCGACTTGCGTCTGATCTACGTAAGGGTGGTTTACGAGTTAATTCCTTTATACTAGAAAATTCATGCTCATTAATGTCTCTTAAGGTTCTCGAATACTCAAGAAATCCCGTAACTTCTGCTTGACGAAATGCGTAGATACTCTGCTTTACGTCCCCGACATAGCAAATGGTTGGTTGCCACGGTGTATTTGGTACTTCAGGATCTCCATCTTGAATAGTTCTCTCACCCCATAGTCTAGAAAGTAGTCTCCATTGTAAAGGAGAGTTATCTTGTGCTTCATCAATGATGAAAGCACGATAACGTCGTCTAATTTGTTTCAATAGTTCATAACGTTGAGTTAAATCCAGACGAATTGTAGATAGTTTTTCTAAATAATTACCAGCTATTTTTGGATCCCTTTCTAATTTTTCTAATATAGAAAATGCTTCGGTTATATGATCATCGCGCCATGTTTCAGTATTTAATGAATTCAAGGCATCTTGTATTGATTGTGGATAAAATGTTCGACATATTTCAGGGCAATTGGCGAGTAGTAAATCTCCAGTTAATCTTTGAACATCGTCATAATCATGTGTTTCTTCATTTTTCTTTAGATTTTTCAATATTCCTAGAAAACCGTCATGTACTAGTTTTAAATTTTCTAAATTATTGACTTCTGCCTCTAATGTAAAATGAAATTTATCAATTTTTGAATCATTTGATAATCTACTAGGAAGAGGGAATGGAAGAGGACTTAAAGGATGTTTCCAAACCTTAGAAGTCATAGGAGGATTTGAATTGTCAAGAATTAGTGTAACTTGAGTAAAGTGTAGAATAAGTTTACCGATTTTCTCATACCATAGATTTTTGATCTCTGAAGAAATTTCTTTTAGACCGACTTTAACCATTTCTCTTGTTGTTTTATTTTCAATCTCAGAAAGATTTCTAATTCCACTTTCCCATGTATCTGAAGGTAACTTAGAATTTGGAAAAATAGATGGTTTATTACTCATTATTGATGCTTCAGATGTAATACAAAGTAACAAATGACCAAGTCGAACTAGTTGTTTCCATTTATCAATAGAAGGTTGTGACTCACAGAGAGAATCAAGACATGCTAATCTTGTATCAGAAAATACTCCTTCTGGTGCTAGGACAGTAATGTTTTCTTTAATGAAATCACAATATTTTGTTACTAAAATAAATAGTTCTCTAGAGAAATTTGTTAGATCTTCTTGATCTATGGACAGAATAATTCTTTCCTTAAGTGATTCTGGATTGATTTTTCCGTCTTTATCAGCCATAAGTCTTGTACTTTCCTCGATAAATATCGATTTGTAGACTAAATTTCTTAAGACGTTTGTTGCACTTTTCCTACTTGAATAATGCTTAGAAATATTATCTCTAGCATCTAGAACTTGTGAAGCTATCTCTGAAGGTATACCTGCATCAACTGCGTCTCCGATTAAGTTGATTGAGTTTGGAAGTCTCCAAAGAATATTAATTGCAGATTCTACTAAAAGTATTCGGCTAGTATCAGAAATTATATCTTTACTATTAAAATCTCCTAAATACCCTCTGTAGGGTGATATTAATTGATTAAAAAATGAGTCTATAGTTCCAATTGGAGCATCTTCTAAGAGTGTCAGAAGTTGTTCATTGAATCCTTGATGGCGAATTCTCGGATCTGTTCTACTTATTCCATCATCACTTATTGGTCCTGGTTTTAATTTTGAAATGCGTTTCCTTAATCTATCACGCATTTCGTCTGATGCTCTATTGGTAAATGTAAGTAAAACAACCTCACTGGGAAGAAGGCCTTGCCATTTACGAAGATCAATTGTTTCTGATGCAGGAGACATCAGTAAACCACCTTCTAATTTTGATGGTCTTTCTGGCATAGGTAAAATTCTAGTTGCACGCTGATCTTCTGTAAGGTAATGTTCTATAACCCTATCAACAATTGTACTTGTTTTACCAGTTCCTGCACCCGCATCAACCACAATATGCGAATCAAGGTTCAAGGCTAAACGCTGGGCTGTGTTTAGGCGCATCAAAAACCATCCTCCATCTTTACATCACATATTTGTTTCACCGAACAGTAAGTACAAACTTTCTTTGAAGGAGTAGGGTGAACTTTTCCTAATTTAGCATTATTAGCTACTCCCAAAGAAACCGATAATCGGTGAGTTAGCCAAGCTCTAAATTGATCACTACTGGGATTATTATTTTCATTTGGAAATCTGTATAAATCTTCTGTTGTTCTTGAGATGATACCAATATCTAATTTATTGATATGAGGAAAGACATTGGATATTTCCAGATTATGTGATGTTTTATGACTAAACAGAGATATTCCAACACCTACTACAAGATCTCCGGGGTGAGCAATTTCCCATGCTCTAGCGTAAATGGCTAATTGTAATTCCTCTAAAAGACCAATATTGTGTCTCTCTTTTGAGGATTTAGATTCCGAGGTTTTTAAATCTCTTATAATTATCAATCTTTTTGGTTTCCAATCACTATCAGTTAATTTTAGAGGAGCTGTACTATTATCTCCATCTTTATT
>MDSZ01065651.1_pt1 | contig 26064 bp, 28 predicted proteins | sample 811201 | NCBI WGS metagenome assembly MDSZ01 (sample SAMN05326647, study PRJNA326480) | marine metagenome | isolation source: seawater | place: Indian Ocean: North | collected 2010 | reverse complement strand
GAGCGGATGCACCAGCCGCCAGCCGGTGATCCGCTGATCCACCCCAGCTGGGTCGAGCAGGCCGCCGAACTCTACTGCCCGGCAGGTGTGCCGCGTGACGACCCGGGCATGTCGCCGCTGTTCGCCGACCTGCGCTGCCTGCCGCCGACGCTGGTCCAGGTCGGCGAGGACGAACTGCTGCTGAACGACAGTCTGCGCCTGGCCGAGCGCGCTACGGCGGCGGGCGTCGACATGCGTCTGGAGCGCTACCCGGGGCTGTGGCACGTGTTTCAGGCGCATGTCGGCGTGCTGCGTGCGGCGGATTACGCCATCGGGCGGGTGGCGGCCTTTCTGCGCGAACGGGGGCTGTGAGAGGGGCGTGGGCGCCCGGCTGGCCAATTGCCGCTGGTCGCCGGCTTCGTTACAAAGACTTTCCATCCAGCGCGCACCTGGCGTTCAGCGACTACCCTTGCAGGGACGGCTTTCAGTCCGGCGCTCTGCCGGGCAGTCGTCGATGCGCTTGAAGTAGACACGTCGAGCATCCGCTCGATTCTCGGGGCGGCGCCAGCAGGGGCCGCGACACCGTCCAGCCGGGCGGTAGCAATGGGAAAGCGGTCAATCCATCCATAGCCTGAGAGGAGGTCGTTTATGAGCACAGCCTTCCACGAAGACTCCAGCACCTCGGTGCTGCGTCGGATGAAAGAAGGGGGGTTCGACTTCGCCCAGTTCCACCCGATCGAGTTCTACGCCATTTTTCCCGATGAGGAGCGGGCCAGAATGGCGGCCAGAAATTTTCGCGGCGAGTCGCTCAACGCCCAGGTATCCGCCCGTGAGGACGGCGCCTGGCACCTGCAAATCAGCAAAGTGATGTACGCCACCCATGCCGGTATTGGCGCGTTCGAGCATGACCTGGAGTCCATTGTCGTCCCGCTGGGCGGCACCCTGGACGGCTGGGGCGTAACCCAGGAGGTGAAAGCGTCGGCGGTCCGTTAGCACGCCTTTCCTGCGGTCTGGCGTGTTCTGCTCCTCTTTCCTGCCGGGGAAGAGGGGCGGAGGGCGCGGCTGACCTGCTGCTGAAGGCGAGCCGGGACAGACCGGCAGCCTCGACTTGGCCAGCGCCATCACGCAGACTGCGTGGCGGAGGTACTCATGGCCGATGTTCTGATCCTGACCCATATCGATTATTGCCCGCCCGCGCATCTGGCACAGGTGCTGCTGGCGCGTGGTTGCAGCTTCGACGTGTTGCGCGTCGACTTGGGCGAGCTGCGTGGCTATGACCTGGAGCGACCCAGGGCGGTGGCCGTGATGGGCGGCCCGATGAGCGTCAATGACCCTTTGCCGTGGATCGCCGACGAGGTGGCTGCCCTGCAGCGCCTGATTGCCCGCGAGGTGCCGATCATCGGTCATTGCCTTGGCGGCCAGCTGCTGGCCAAGGCACTCGGCGCCAGCATTCGGCGGATGCCCTACACCGAAGCGGGCTGGCAAGACATGCAGCGCCATGCGCAGGTGACGGACAGCCCCTGGCTGGCGCACCTGCCCGAGCCGTTCAGCATCTTCCAGTGGCATGGTGACACCTTCGCCCTGCCCGAGGGCGCGCAGGCGCTGTTCAGCAGCCGCTGGTGCGACAACCAGGCCTTCGCCTGGGGCGACAAGGTGCTGGCGCTGCAGGGCCACCCGGAGATGACCGAGCCACTGATCGAGTGCTGGCTCGATGACTGGGCGCACTTGCTCGATGAGCGCCAGCCCAGCCAGCAGTCCCTCGCCGAGATGCGCGAGCAGTTGCCGGAGAAGGTCAGGGCGCTGAATCAGGTGGCCGAGGGCTTCTACGCGCACTGGCTGCGACTGGCGGGGCTGTGAGCTAGGGGCCCCAATAGTCGAAGTAGTAGATGCTGCCTGACTGGATCTCGAATTCGATCTCGCCGCCGCATTCGATCGTGTGTACCCCCGGTGTCGTTTCGCCGGCTTCGTCGAGTGGCACCGGCCAGGGTTTGCCGTCCAGCGAGAGCGTGCCGCAGCCACCGCCGTTGTCATGCTCGACCACCAGGTAGGTCTTGCCATCGGCACTCGGCTTGTAGCGGCCGCGAAGCTCGTAGGTGGCGTCCGCGTCCATGCCGGCGACGTTTACCAGCAGGACGATGGCGACGGCCAGGACGACGCAGGCGAGCAGGGCTCCCAGGGCGATCAGCGCATACTTGAGCACGTGCATCATGGTGCGGGCTCGTCGGCGATGATGGCCAGCAGATCGGTCACCCCGACATCCACCCCGGCCTGCGAGAGCAGGGTCGTCGCCTGGCCGCGATGGTGGGTCTGGTGGTTGAACAGGTGCATCAACAGGGCGAAGAAGTTCTTTCTCGCCTCGATCCCCCTGGTGTTGCGATAGGCCAGGGGCTGGTCCAGCTGTTCTTCATCGATTTCCGCAGCCAGCGCCTCGATGCAGGCGTCCAGCTGCACGCGCAGGGCGGTCAGCTCGCGGATGTTCGCGGCCATTGGCTGATCCAGGCGCGTGGGCCGTTGCAGCCCGGCGAGCGCCTGCAGCGCCCGATGGTTCGCCGGGTGTGCGGCATAGCGCCCGAGCCAGATCAGGTCGGCCACCACCAGGTGATTCAGGGTGCCCAGGATCGAGCCGAAGAACGCGCCGCGCTCGGCGCTCAATGCCTCGTCGGGCAGACCGGCAGCCGCAGCGTACAGGCGTTCGTTCATCCAGCTGTTGTAGCGCGCCATCTGGCGGATGTGCTCGATTCTCTGCATGGTCTCACCGCTGCTGTTGCCTGTCCTGAAGGCTATACCAATCTTCGCTGAGCAGCCCGTAGAGTGCCGAATCCGATACCTGCCCCTCAATGATCCAGCGTTGGCGGAGCAGACCTTCCTTGCTGAAGCCCAGGCGTTCCAGGGCCCGCCCGGAGGCGGCGTTGCTCGGGTCGATCTCCGCTTCGACGCGGTTGAGCCCCAGGGCTTCGAACCCGTGGCGCAGCAGCTCACGGGCCGCCTCCTGGATGTAACCCTGTCCCCAGGCGCTCGAGGCAATGCCGAAGCCGATCTCCGCGCGCCGTGACTCGGGCTGGTAGCTGAACAGCAGGCATTTGCCGATCAGTTCGCCGCTGTTCCTGTCGACGATGGCCAGGGTCAGGCGCTGGCCGTCTTGCATGGCCTGGCATTCCGCGCGGATGAAGTCCTGTGCCACGGCCTCGCCGGCCCAGGCCGGGGTGTTCCAGTACTGCATGACCAGGGGATCGGATAAGATCGCGAACAGGGCCGGGGCATCCGCAGCTTCCAGCGGGCGCAGCAGCAGACGTGGCGTAGTCAGATGGACGGAAAGATCGGGCATCGGGATATCTCGCTCGGGTAGTCAGAAACGCTCGTCGGCAATCGCAGGGAGCACCAGCTCACGCACGTAGCTGGCGGCGGACAGGCTCAGCAGCGTTCGCACCAGGGCGACGACATCGTGCAGTGCAATCAACTGGCTCTCGCCGTTCCGCGCCGCCTGTCGAGCGGTGTGTGCAAACCGTCCTGGGTGTTCAGGTAGCCCAGTTGCAGGCAGGTGACGGCCAAGGCCTCGGCGGGCCTCGATCAGCATGATTCGCATCCACGACCCGGGCGCAGCGACGCTCGCCCGAGAGGTGAAGGGCAGGGACGTTAATGTGCACCCAGGGCAGTGGTCAAACGAATGCCGGCGGTCAACTATTACAGCGTTTCTCCGCCGGTATTCCCGCACCCCAGGCACCGCTTACGGGACCTGGGCGAGGGCGGGCACCGCTGCAGAGGGTGTCGGCTACTGGCTGTCCGGTTCCGACCACACGGCGAACTCGTTGCCGCCGGGCTCGACGAAGTGGAAGCGCCTGCCTCCCGGGAAGGCGAAGATCGGTTTGACGATCTTCCCGCCAGCGGCCTCGATCTTGTGCAGCGTTTCCTCCAGTCGCGCGCTGTAGAACACGATCAGCGCGCTGCCGTTTTCACTACGCGCCGACATCTCGGCGCTGAAGAATCCGCCGTCCAGGCCTTCGCCCGCGAATGCCGCGTAATCCGGGCCGTAATCCGTGAAATGCCAGCCGAATGCGGCCTGGAAGAAGGCTTTGCTGGCCGGCAGGTTGCGGGTGGGGTATTCGACGTAGTCGATCTTCTCGTGGGCAGGCATGCCGGGCTCCTTGGCTCTGTGTGCCGGGTGGATTCACTGACGGGATCTGGCCAGGTCGATGGCTGCCTGGATGGCTGCGCGTGCCTGCGGGCTGTTCTTCCAGCAGGTCGAGCCAAGCTGGGCCGATACGGCGCTGACGATATCGCCGACGCAGGCTTCGGCCAGTTCACCGAGTGAGTTGAAACCTATCTGTTCGAGTCGCCGAACGACGGTCGGGCCTACGCCCTTGAGGCTGATGAGTGCGTCGTATTCATGGGCTGGAAAGGGCATGGTGATGGTTACCGAGGGATTGAATTTGCCGTTGATCGGTTGGCGCGTGTTCAGCGGCGCACCCTGTGCGCGTTGACGAAGGCGTCGATATCTGCGGTCGACTGCAAGTGGTAGAGCGCCTTGCCGGCGGCGCTTGCCTCGATCCTGGCGAGCAAGGCGCTGGTCCAGAAGCGTGGTGACAGGCGCAGGTATCTCCAGCTCGCCAGGGTGCCTTTCAGCACGGAGCTGCCCTCCGGCCAGCCTTCCGGTCTCACCCATGCGCTCTGCAGCAGTCGCTTGCAGGTGAACCAGTAGTGCTGCCAGTACGGCAGGTCGACGTAGATGAGCGTGTCTGCGGATTCCAGCCGTTGCCAAAAGGACTCCAGCGTGCCCAGACCTTCGATGATCCAGCCGTCCCTGTCCAGAATGGCGCGGTGCGCCGCGGCGTATTCCTCGTTCGACACCTTGGTTCCGTCGGCTCGGTAGACCATCAGGTCCAGGGGGAACAGCTCGAGGCCCTTGGCCTGTGCCAGTTTCCTGCCCAGCGTGGACTTGCCGCCACCTGGCTTGCCGAAAACGGCTATCCGTTTCATGCCTCATCATTCCCTTCGCGTGCACTGCGTTGTGCCGGATGATTGCACGGCTGCCCGGCGCCTGGGTACTGCAGAAACGCCGCATGCAGGCGTGTGTCGGGGCGCCGTGGGGCGTCAGGTCGCGCTCAGGGCGTCACGCAGCGCCTGGGGCAGCGGGATGGGGCGCTTGCTCTCGGGGGACACGGCTACCTGCGTGAGGGTGGCGCGGAAGGTGACGTCGCGCGCGGCATTGCGGGCCTCGACGAAGAAGGAGAACGAGCTGGTGGTGAGATCGCCGCTGCGCACCTCGATGTCGATGACCTCGTCCCAGGCCATGGGCGCCAGGAACTCGATCGACAGCGCGCGTGCGGGAGGCAGAATGCCCATCGCGAAGATTTCGCGTATGGCCGGCCCGCCAAGGGCGTGAGCCAGGAAGTCGTGCACCGCTTCGATGACGAAGTAGCTGATGCGTGGCGTGTAGACGATGCCGGCCGGGTCGCAGTCGCCGAAGAGAATTCGTCGCTTCGTTACAAAGCTCATGGGGAAGGTCTCGGGTTGGGCGTTGCTGGACGTACTGTGCGCCTGGAACCGCGCAGGTGCGCAACCCGGCGCAGCGGCTGAGCCACTGCGCCGGATCGGAATCAGCGGTTGAAGCGTTCGACCAGCGCGTACTGGCCCTGGGCGGTGCCGGTCAGGGCCTGGCTGAGCTTGGCCGTGCTCTGCGCCTCGCCAGCCGTCTGGTCGGCCAGTTGGGCGATGGTGGTGATGTTGCGATTGATCTCGTCGGCCACGGCGCTCTGTTCTTCCGCGGCGGCAGCGATCTGGTTGGCCATGTCGGCGATGTTGGCGACCGAGTCGCTGATGCCGGACAGCGCCTGGTCGGCCTTCAGCACGCGTTCGACGCCTTCGTCGGCCTGCTTGCGGCCGATTTCCATGGTCATCACCGCTTCTTCGGCGGTGCGCTGCAGTTTGGCGATCAGCGTGTGGATCTGCTCGGTGGATTCGGCGGTGCGTTGCGCCAGCGAACGGACTTCATCCGCCACCACGGCGAAACCACGCCCCATCTCGCCGGCGCGGGCCGCTTCGATGGCCGCGTTGAGGGCCAGCAGGTTGGTCTGGTCGGCGATGCCCTTGATCACATCGACCACGCCGCCGATTTCATTGCTGTCCTGAGCCAGGCGGGTGACGGTCTCGCCGGTATCGCCCACCGACTGCGACAGGCGCTGGATCGCTTCGCGGGTTTCCTCGGCGATGCCGCGACCTTCGCTAGTCAGGCGATTGGCCTCCTGGGTGGCGATGGCGGTGCGGGCGACATTGCTGGCCACTTCCAGGGTGGTGGCGGCCATCTCGTTGACGGCGGTGGCGACCAGTTCGGTTTCGCTGCGCTGACGCTCCAGGCCGGCCGAGCTGTTGTGGGCCAGCTTGTCGGCTTCGCGCGCCTGCTGGGTCAGGTGCTCGGCGGTGTCCTGCAGCCGGGTGAGGCAGGTCTTCAGGCGCGCACCCTGGCTGAGCATGGCCATCTCCAGGCGTGCTTCGGCGCCACGGCTGTCGGTGTACATCTGCGCGATCAGCGGGTCGGAGGTGGTCTGCTCGGCGATGCGCAGCAGGCGCTTGATGCCGCGGGTCTGCCAGGCGATGCCGGCCAGGCCCAGCGGTACGGAGAGCAGGGCGGCGAGGATGAAGCCCCAGTTGCTGCCCATCCAGTGGCCGATGAGAAAACCGATCTGGCTGACCAGGATGAACGGCATCCACGCCTGGACGATGGGCACCCACTGATTGCTCGCCGGAACGGCCGACTTGCCGGCGTTGACCCGTGCGTAGAGTGCCTCTGCGCGGCGTACCTGCTCGGCGCTGGGCTTGACACGGACGGACTCGTAGCCGACCACCTGGTTGTTCTCGGTGATCGGGGTGACGTAGGCGTTGACCCAGTAGAAGTCACCGCTCTTGCAGCGGTTCTTGACGATACCCATCCACGGGCGGCCACTCTTGAGGGTCGTCCACATGTGATCGAATACGGCCGGCGGAACGTCCGGGGGGCGCACGATGTTGTGCGGCGCACGTTGCAGTTCTTCGCGGGTGAAGCCACTGATCTCGACGAAGGCGTCGTTGCAGTAGGTGATCTGGCCTTTGAGATCGGTAGTGGAGATCAGACGCTGCTGCGCAGGGAAGGTGCGTTCGCGCTGGGTGACCGGTTGGTTGTTACGCATGGCAGGTATCCGTCGTTGTAATGCCCTGTCATCGGCCGGCAAGTGGCGAAGTTGAGGGCTGAATCCGTTTTTTGCGAGTGTAACGCTTTTTGAATGGCGTCACATTTCTGTCGCGATGGTGGCCGTCCCTGGCCCAACGAAGAATAGGCGCCCTGCCGCAGGAAGCAGCAGGGCATTTGCGTCAGTTGGCGATCATCTGGCGCAGCACGTAGTGCAGGATGCCACCGGCCTTGAAGTACTCGACCTCATTGAGCGTATCGATGCGGCACAGCACTTCGACCCGTTCCTGCTGGCCGTCCTCGTGGCCGATGATCAGGGTCAGGGGCATCTGCGGGCGCAGCTCCACGCCTTCGAGGCCTTCGATGGCCAGCGTCTCCTGGCCCGTCAGCCCGAGGGTGTTGCGATCGGTGCCGGGCTTGAACTGCAACGGCAGCACGCCCATGCCCACCAGGTTGGAGCGGTGGATGCGCTCGAAGCTCTCGGCGATCACGGCCTTGACGCCCAGCAGGTTGGTGCCCTTGGCCGCCCAGTCGCGGCTGGAGCCGGTGCCGTACTCCTTGCCGGCGACGATCAGCAGCGGCGTGCCTTCGCCCTGGTAGCGCATGGCGGCGTCGTAGATCGCCAGCTTGTCACCGCTGGGGATGTGCAGGGTGTTGCCGCCTTCCTCGCCGCCGAGCATTTCGTTGCGGATGCGGATGTTGGCGAAGGTGCCACGCATCATCACCTCATGGTTGCCACGACGCGAGCCATAGGAGTTGAAGTCGGCCTGGGCCACGCCATTGTCGCGCAGGTAGCGTCCGGCCGGGCTGTCGGCCTTGATGTTGCCGGCCGGCGAGATGTGGTCGGTGGTCACCGAGTCACCCAGCAGGGCGAGGATGCGCGCATCGCGGATGTCAGTGATGCGCGGGGGATCGCCGGCGATGTTCTCGAAGAACGGCGGGTGCTGGATGTAGGTGGAGTCCGTCTGCCAGGCGTAGGTGTCGGCCTCGGGCACGCTGATCGCCTGCCACTTCGCGTCGCCGGCGAAGACCTCGGCATACTCCTTGCGGAACATCGCGGTGTCGACCTTGGCGATGGCGTCGGCGATTTCCGCCTGGCTCGGCCAGATGTCCTTGAGGTAGACCGGCTGGCCGTCCTTGCCGGTGCCGAGCGCGTCCCGGGTGAGATCGATGCGCACGCTGCCGGCCAGGGCATAGGCGACCACCAGGGGTGGCGAGGCCAGCCAGTTGGTCTTCACCAGCGGATGCACGCGGCCCTCGAAGTTGCGGTTGCCGGAGAGCACCGAGGCCACGGTCAGGTCGGCCTTGGCGATGGCTTTCTCGATGGGCTCGCGCAGCGGGCCGGAGTTGCCGATGCAGGTGGTGCAGCCGTAGCCCACCAGGTCGAAGCCGAGTTTTTCCAGGTAGGGGGTCAGGCCGGCGGCCGCGAAGTACTCGGTGACCACCTTGGAGCCAGGGGCGAGGGAGCTCTTGACCCAGGGCTGGCGTTGCAGGCCCCGCTCCACGGCCTTCTTGGCCAGCAGACCGGCCGCCATCATCACGCTGGGGTTGGAGGTGTTGGTGCAGGAGGTGATGGCGGCGATCACCACGGCGCCATCCTGCAGGCGGTGGGTATGGCCGTCGTCCTGGTAATCGATCCCGCCGCTCTGCTGGTCGCCGCCGACGGCCGTACCGCCGCCGCCTTCGTTGAGCATGCGGCCTTCTTCCCTGGCCGCCGGTTTCAGCTGCAGGCCGACGAAGTCGTCGAAGGCCTGGCTGACCTGGCCCAGCGCGACGCGGTCCTGCGGACGCTTGGGCCCGGCCAGGCTGGCTTCGACGCTGCCCATGTCCAGGCTCAGGCTGTCGCTGAACAGCGGTTCTGCCCCGGCTTCACGCCACAGGCCCTGGGCCTTGCTGTAAGCCTCGACCAGTTGCACGCTCGCTTCCGGGCGGCCGGACAGGCGCAGGTAGCCGAGGGTGATGTCATCCACCGGGAAGAAGCCGCAGGTGGCGCCGTATTCCGGTGCCATGTTGGCGATGGTGGCGCGATCGGCCAGTGGCAACTCGGCCAGGCCGTCGCCGTAGAATTCGACGAATTTACCCACCACGCCTTTCTTGCGCAGCATCTGCGTCACTGTGAGCACCAGGTCGGTGGCGGTGATGCCTTCCTTGAGCTTGCCGCTGAGCTTGAAGCCGATGACCTCGGGGATCAGCATCGACACCGGCTGGCCGAGCATGGCTGCTTCCGCCTCGATGCCGCCAACCCCCCAGCCGAGCACGCCGAGGCCATTGATCATGGTGGTGTGCGAGTCGGTGCCGACCAGGGTGTCGGGGTAGGCGAGGGTGGCGCCGTCCTCGCTCTTCGTCCACACCGTGCGTGCCAGGTATTCGAGGTTGACCTGGTGGCAGATGCCGGTGCCTGGCGGTACCACGCTGAAGTTGTCGAAGGCGTGCTGGCCCCAGCGCAGAAAGGCATAGCGTTCACCGTTGCGCTGCATTTCCAGCTCGACGTTGTCGTGGAAGGCGCTGGAGGAGGCGTAGCGGTCGACCATCACCGAGTGGTCGATGACCAGGTCCACCGGCGACAGCGGGTTGATGCGCTGCGGATCGCCGCCGGCCCTGGCCATGGCGTCGCGCATGGCGGCCAGGTCGACCACCGCCGGGACGCCGGTGAAATCCTGCATCAGGACCCGTGCCGGGCGGTACTGTATCTCGCGGTCCGAGGCGCGCTGGTCGAGCCAGTCGACCATGGCCTGCAGGTCTTCGGCGCTCACGGTCTGGCCGTCTTCATTGCGCAGCAGGTTTTCCAGCAGCACCTTGAGCGACTTGGGCAGGCGCTGGATGTCACCAAGGCGGCGGGCCGCCTCGGGCAGGCTGAAATAGTGGTAGGTGGTGTCGCCGATCTTCAGTTCGCGGCGGCAGTTCAGGCTATCGAGGGAGGGCATTGCACGTCTCCTTGGGCCCGCACGGTTCGGGCTATGTCTGATGGCGGCAGACTCTCAAGCTAGTCCTGCCTGACGAGTCTTGCGAGCCGTATCCTTGAATGTGCGTGGTTTGCGAGCAAGTCGTAGCCGCTTCAAACGATGATGGCTACACAGTAGCTGGACAGGTTTGCAGGCCCCAGGTTCCCGCCTCAGGTATCATGCGCGGCTCAAGGAGACGCTTTGATGAATACCCTGTTTCTGCATTGCCGCCCCGGTTTCGAGGGCGAGGTCTGCGCCGAGATCAGCGACCTCGCGGCTCGTCTGGACGTGCCCGGCTACTCCAAGGCCAAGCCTGGCAGCGCGTGCGCCGAGTTCGTCTGCAACGATGCGGCCGATTGCGAGCGCCTGATGCGCAGCGTGCGTTTCAACCAGTTGATCTTCCCGCGACAGTGGGCGCGTGGGCGCTTCGTCGAGCTGCCGGAGAGCGAGCGCATCAGTGTGCTGCTGGAGGCACTGGCCGACTACCCGGTATGCGGCAGCCTGTGGCTGGAGGTGCTCGACACCAACGAGGGCAAGGAAGTCTCCACCTTCTGCAAGAAGTTCGAGGCTCCGCTGCGCAAGGCGCTGCTCAAGGCCGGCAGGCTGGTGGAGGACGCGAAGAAACCGCGCCTGTTGTTGACCTTCAAGAGCGGCCGCGAGGTGTTCGCCGGCATCGCCGAGGCGGACAACCTGGCGATGTGGCCGATGGGCATTCCGCGCCTCAAGTTCCCGCGCGAGGCGCCGAGCCGTTCCACGCTCAAGCTGGAGGAGGCCTGGCATCACTTCATCCCGCGTGAACAGTGGGACCAGCGCCTGGCGCCGGGCATGACCGCCGTGGACCTGGGCGCTGCGCCCGGTGGCTGGACCTGGCAGCTGGTCAACCGGGAAATCCGCGTCACCGCCGTGGACAACGGACCGATGGCCGAAAGCCTGATGTATTCGGGGTTCGTGGTGCACCAGCGGGCCGACGGCTTCACCTTCCGCCCGCGCCATCCGGTGCACTGGATGGTCTGCGATATCGTCGAGAAGCCGGCGCGCACCGCCTCGATGATCGAGACCTGGCTGGGCGAGGGGCTGTGCCGCGAGGCGGTGGTCAACCTCAAGCTGCCGATGAAGCAGCGCTATGCCGAGGTGCGGCGCTTGCTCGAGCGCATCGCGTCGGGGCTGGCGGAGCGAGGCATGAAGGTCAGTATCGGCTGCAAGCAGCTCTACCACGACCGTGAGGAAGTGACCTGTCATCTGCGCCGCCACGGCAAGTGAGGGGATGAACCGGGCTCGGGCCGCAGGGGCCCGGCCCGGACTCCCGCGTCGTTCCGGAGTCCTCCCGGAGCGCGCGTGCGGGCCATCCCTGACACGCCGGAGCGCAGGCACTCTGCCGCAGTTGGCGAGCGTGCGCCGCCCATCCAAGGTTGTGCGCGCAGGGTGACCTGGAGGTCAGCTTTGCGCGACAATGCGCGCCTGCCTGTGGAGCCCCCTATGTCCGAAGCCCTGACCCTCAATCACGATGACCTGCTCGACGCCAGTGGCCTGAACTGCCCCGAGCCGGTGATGATGCTGCACAACAAGGTGCGCGACCTGTCGCCGGGCGGCCTGCTCAAGGTGATCGCCACCGATCCCTCGACCCGGCGTGACATTCCCAAGTTCTGTGTGTTCCTCGGCCACGAGCTGCTCGGCCAGGCCGAGGAAGATGGCACCTACCTGTACTGGATCCGCAAGAAGACGGACTAGCCAGCCCAGGATTCGGCGTCGCGCCCGGCGCCTTTCCATCCCGTTTGCCCCGGCGCCAGGCCGCAGCTGTTCAGCACGGTCTGCCAGGCCTTGACGTGACGCGCCGTGGCGGCGCGAAACGCTAGCCACAAGCCATCCTGTTCGCCAGCCAGTCGCTGCAGGTGTTCGCGGGTGGCCGCTGGAATGCCCTCGACGCGCTGCAGCTGGTGCAGCGCCGCCTGCCACTGCTGGCCACGCTGGTCGATCTGGGCCAGATAAGGCTGCAGGCCGCCGGCGTAGAACTTGACGAAGATGTTCTGCAGGATGCGCCCGCGTGGCGTCGCCTTGCCCAGCGGGCACAGGGGGCGCGTGCGCTGGCGCTGCTCCAGCAGTTCACTGCCGGCGTCGAGGGTGTGGCGCAGGCTGGCCAGGCTGGTGATCAGCTGGCCGCCTTGCTCGCTGGCGTAGAGCGCGAAGAACAGCGGGTCCAGGGTGTCGCTGCCCGGCGGCAGCTGGTGGGGCAGGGCCGCGCCGAGGCTGGCCAGGCGCTGCAGGGCGTCGAGGGCGGCGTTGTCTTCCTGGCTGCCGAGCGGCAATGCCTGGTCGGCGAAGCGCAGGTAGTGCTCGAACTCCGGGCTGCCATTGAGTGCGTTCCAGAACACGGCGGGCAGTTGCCGGCGTTTCTCTGCGGCCAGGCGCTGCAGGGTGCCTTTCAGGCTGGCGCTGTCCGGCAGGTGCGGCAGGCAGTCGTCGATGGCGCGCAGCAGGTCGCCCTCGTAACCCAGGCGCTGGCTGGGCAGGAGCTGCTTGCCCAGGCTGCTGTTGCGCTGGCTGATGAGTTGCTGCAGGTGCGGGCAGCGCCGCGCATCGATCACCAGATCGAGCAGGCCGATACGCAGCTCCGGCAGCTCCAGCAGGCGCTGGCGTCGCGCGGGCAGGCGATACTGGCTGAGCGTGCGCGTGTCGAAGGGCGCGAAGTCCGCGCCGTCGAGCGAGCGCTGCAGGCGTTCGAGGTAGTCGCGCTGCAGCGCCAGCCCGTCGTTGCCCGGTTGGCAGCCGGCCAGCAGCAGGAGGCCGAGGAACAGGACGAGTCGTGTCATGGGCTCAGTCTAGAGCCGATCCCCCGGCTATCCAATCGCCCTCGTTCAGGCCGCGTGACGAATGCGCCTGCGTGCGCTGCGCGCCAGGCGAATGGCGAGCATCACCGCCGCGCAGGTCAGGCCGACCACCAGGCCCTGCCACAGGCCGCTGGGGCCGCTGGGTTCGCCGAGCCAGTCGGACAGCCCCAGGGCGTAGCCCACCGGCAGGCCGATGCCCCAGTAGGCGAAGAGTGTCAGCAGCATGGTGATGCGGGTGTCCTGATAGCCACGCAGGGCGCCGGCAGCGGTGACCTGGATGGCATCGGAGAACTGGAACAGCGCGGAATACACGATCAGCGTCGCCGCCACCGCGATCACCGCCTTGTCCGGGGTATAGATCTGCGCGATCTGCTCGCGCAGCAACAGCATCAGGCTGGCCGACAGGCAGGCGTAGCCCAGCGCGGCGCCCATGCTCACGCCGGCCGCGAAGCGCGCCTCGCGCGGCTGCCCGCGCCCCAGTGCCTGACCGACGCGCACCGTGGAGGCCATGGCCAGCGAGTAGGGAATCATGAACACCATGGAGCTGAAGTTCAGGGCAATCTGGTGCCCGGCGACCACGGTCGCGCCGAGGCCGCCGATCAGCAGGGCGATCACCGCGAAGATGCTGGATTCGGCGAAGACGGCCACGCCAATCGGTACGCCGATGGCCAGCAGGCGGCGGATCACGGCCCATTGCGGCCACTCGAAATGAGCGAACAGCCCACTGGCGCGGTAGTAGGGCGCCCATTTCACCCAGACCAGCATGCCGATCAGCATGAAGCCCATCACCAGCGCCGTGGCCCAGCCGCAGCCGACACCGCCCATGGCCGGCAAACCGAACTTGCCGTAGATGAAGATGTAGTTGGCCGGAATGTTCAGCATCAGGCCGATGATGCCCAGCACCATGGTCGGTCGCGTGTGGCCCAGGCCGTCGCTGAAGCAGCGCAGCACATGGAACAGCGCGACCGCAGGAAAGCCGCAGGCCACGGCCCGCAGATAGCCCATGGCCGGGGTGACCAGGGCCGGCTCGACATTCATGTGGCGCAGGATGAACTCGGCATTCCACAGCAGCGTCGCCGCGCTGCCGCCCACGGCCAGGGCCAGCCACAGGGCCTGGCGTACCAGCGGGCCGATGCTCGGTTCTTCGCCCGCGCCGAAACGCTGTGCGACCTTGGGTGTGGTCGCCAGGAGCACGCCGGTCATCAGTAGGAACACCGGCACCCAGATCGAGTTGCCCAGCGCCACGGCGGCCAGGTCCTGCGGGCTGACGCGCCCGGCCATCAGCGTATCGACGAAGCCCATGGCGGTGTGCGCCAGCTGGGCGATGATGATGGGGGTGGCCAGCAGGAGCAGGCTGCGCAGTTCCGTGCGCACGCGGCCAAGGCGGGTGTCGGTGGACATTTCGGTTCTTCGGGAAGGCAGGAAACCGCGTAGTCTACGCCTTGACGTGTCGGTCAGGAAAGGCGCGCAGGCGAGCCTGATGCATTGCAGTCATTTGCCTTTCAGTACCCCGGCAGAAGCTGCCACCACGCAGCCCACGCCAATCACCTGCAGGGCTGACAGGGTCTGCGACAGGACCACGAAACCAAGGAGTGCCGCGACTGCCGGCTCGAGGCTCATCAGCAGGCCGAACACCGCCGTGCTCAGTTTGCGCAGCGCCTGCATCTCGAGCACATAGGGCAATAGTGGTACCAGGAGGGCGAGGCCCGCGCCCTGGATATACAGCTGTGGGTCATGCAGCTGGGTCGCCTGAGCGAGCCCGATCGGCGTCATGATCGCCGCAGCTGCGAGCAGGGACACCGACAGGCCTTGCAAGCCGCTGAACTGGCTGCCTACGCGCTTCATCAGCAGGATGTAGCCGCCCCAGCCGAGAGCGGCGCCGAGGGAGAACAGCAGGCCACGGGCGTCGGTGACCCAGCTCGTGCCGTCGTAAGCGATCAGCACGACGCCGACGAGCGACAGTGCCGGCCACAGATAGGCGCGGTAGCCGGAAACTCCGGCCAGGGCGATGCAGATGGGGCCGAGAAAATTGATCGCGACCACCAGGCCGAGCGGCGCGCTGCGGATCGCCTGGAAAATGGAGGTCGTCATCAGCGCCATGGCGGCGCCGAGCAGGAGTGCGCCGGTCCATTGCTGGCGGTTGAAGCTCAGCAGCTTCGGGCGAACGATCAGATAGAGGATCGCTGCAGCGAAACAGAGTCGCACCCAGGTCGTGGTGTAGCTGCCGAAGCGCTCCATCACATCCAGTGACAGCGAGGCCCCCAGCTGGATGCTGAGCATCGAGATCAGGCAGAACAGGATAGCCGCGACGACACCGTTCCTGAGGCGTGGCGAGGTGTCGTGGCGAGGTTGGGGCGGGTTCGACGGGGTTGCTTCGGTGAGGTCTTGCATCGGCGTTCCGGAGTCGTGGCACCTGTTCTCGGCACGGGGACGTGATGAGGTTCATGGGGCCTGGTGGGTCGAGACCCGGAGAAAGTACCCAGCGTCTGCGGGCAACGCGATCAAGTTATCGTTATGCCACGATTAGCGCCGCTTATCGTGGATGGCCCGCAGGCGTTCGCCGCGCCGGAGCTGCGGCCAGGACGGGGCTTCGTGATACAGTCGCCGGCTGTTTCAAGGGCTTTCAATGGATGCCGCTGCGTGAATAGCGATCTGGACAACGACCTGCTGCGAGCCTTCGTCACCATCACCCGCACGGGGTCCTTCAGTCGTGCGGCGAAGTTGCTGCATCGAACGCAAGCTGCGCTCAGCCTTCAGGTGAAACGGCTCGAGGACGATCTGGGCGTGAAGCTGCTGGAACGCTCGCCCAGAGCGGTGGCGATGACCGAGGCAGGGGAGACGTTGTTGCCCTATGCCACCAAGATCCTGAGCCTCGGCGAAGACGCCAGACGTGCACTGCAACCCAGCGGCCAGGTGGAGACTATTCGTATCGGCATGCTGGAAGATATCGCCATCGGCGCGTTGTCCAGGGTGCTGGAGCGTTTCACCAGCCACCATCCGCATGTGCAGCTGGAAATCGTCATCGATGATAGCCAGGCGCTGTCGCGGATGTTGCGCGAGGCCAGGTTGGACATGGTCATCGCCGACAGGCAGCAGGTCGATGCGCTTCCTGCGTTCAGCTGGAACGAGCGCCTGGTCTGGGTCGCCGCGCATGGCTTCAGGATGCCCTCGGGGCAGGATGCGCCAGTGATCGCATTCGGCAAGGGCTGTGTCTGGCAGGCTCCCGCGCTGGCTCAGCTCGATGCCAGTGGTATCTCCTGGCGCGTGGTGCTCAGCAGCGCCAACCTCGGCGCTATCTGTTCCGCAGTCGAAGCGGGCATGGGCATCTCCTTCATGCTGGAATACAGCGTCAACCGAAGCGCGCTGCGCATTCTCGACGCCGAGGATGGTCTGTGCCAGGACGGCTCGGTGGAGATCGGTGTGTTCCTGCGTGATGGTGGTGGGCGTTCCGAACAGTGGATGGCGCTGTATGCGGCCATCTGCGCCGAGGTGGCGACGGGCCGTGGCGCCGAGTTGCCGGTTGTGGCCTGAGCCGGCTGCGTCAGGCGCAGCCTTTTTTCTTTGCGCTGAGTAGAATCTGCAGCGAACAACGGAGCCTTGCATGCTGATAGTCGCTGACGAAAACATTCCCCTGACCGATGAATTCTTTGCCGGTTTCGGCCGTATCCGCCGCCTGCCTGGACGTGCGATCGGCGCGGCGGACGTGCGCGATGCCGACCTGCTGCTGGTGCGCTCGGTGACCCAGGTCGACCGCGCCCTGCTCGAGGGCAGCAAAGTCCGTTTCGTCGGCACCTGCACCATCGGCACCGATCATCTGGACCTCGACTACTTCGCCGAGGCGGGCATCGCCTGGAGCAGTGCGCCGGGCTGCAATGCCCGTGGCGTGGTCGATTACGTGCTGGGCAGCATCCTCGCCCTGGCCGAGCGCGAGGGGGCCGACCCGGCCACGCGGGTCTACGGCGTGGTGGGCGCGGGGCAGGTTGGCGGGCGCTTGGTCGATGTGCTGCAGGCGCTGGGCTGGCAGGTGCTGGTCTGTGACCCGCCGCGACAGGCTGCCGAGGGCGGCGCGTTCGTCGATCTGCAGCGGATCATTGAGGCGTGCGACGTGATCAGCCTGCATACGCCGCTGGACGCTTCGACACGCCACCTGTTCGATGCCCGGCGCCTGGCCGCATTGCAGCCTGGCACCTGGTTGATCAACGCCAGTCGCGGCGCGGTCGTGGACAACGCCGCCCTGCGCGAGCTGTTGCCGGTGCGGCGCGATCTTCAGGCCGTACTGGATGTGTGGGAGGGGGAGCCGCAGGTCGATGTCGAACTGGCCGCGCTGTGCCAGCTGGCGACGCCGCATATCGCCGGCTACAGCCTGGACGGCAAGCTGCGCGGTACGGCGCAGATCTATCAGGCCTGCTGCCGCGTTCTTGGCGTGGCCGAGCAGGTGAGCCTGGCCGATCTGCTGCCGCCGCCCTGGCTGGGTGAGCTGTGCATCGATGCCAGCGCCGAGCCCGGCTGGCTGCTGACCAGCCTGTGCCGGGCGGTGTACGACCCACGGCGCGACGACGCCGATTTTCGCCGCAGCCTCGTGGGCGAGGCCGCCACGCGCCGCGCGGCATTCGACCACCTGCGCAAGCATTACCCCATGCGTCGCGAGATCGACGGGCTGCGCGTACGCCTCCAGGGCGAAGCGCCGCAACTCGCCAGGCTGGTGCAGGCGCTGGGCGCAACCTTGGTGTAACGCTGCGGCCAGGCAATGAGGCGCTATCCATGCGCCTTATTTTTGTGGGTATTAAATTGCATGCAATTTAATTGCTCGCTATTTTGTTCGCCACTCTCATCCATTCAGGAAGATTCCCATGAGCAATGCGCTTTTCGATATTCCGGTCACCACCATCAAGGGCGAGCAGAAAACCCTGGCGGACTTCGGCGGCAAGGCCGTGCTGGTGGTCAACACCGCCAGCAAGTGTGGCTTCACTCCCCAGTACAAGGGTCTGGAAAGCATCTGGCAGCAGTACAAGGACAAGGGCCTGGTGGTGCTTGGCTTCCCCTGCAACCAGTTCGGCAAGCAGGAGCCGGGTGACGAAGGGGCGATCTCCGAGTTCTGCGAGCTGAACTTCGGTGTCAGCTTCCCGCTGTTCAAGAAGGTCGACGTCAATGGCAGCGATGCGCATCCGCTGTTCGTGCAGTTGAAGAAGCGTGCGCCGGGCCTGCTCGGCAGCCAGGGCATCAAATGGAACTTCACCAAGTTCCTGATTGGTGAGGATGGCCAGGTGGTCAAGCGTTTCGCCCCGACCACCAAGCCGGAAGAGCTGGGCAGCGAGATCGAAGCGTTGTTGAAATGAGTGCGTCCGATAGCGCGCAACTGCAGCTGGACAACCAGCTGTGTTTCAAGCTGTACGCGGCGTCACGCGCGGTCATTCGTGCCTACAAGCCGATGCTCGACGCGCTGGGCCTGACCTACCCGCAGTACCTGGTGATGCTGGTGCTGTGGCAATGGCAGGACCAGGCGCCGGTGCAGCCCACGCTCAAGGCGCTCGGCCAGCGCCTGCAGCTGGATTCGGGGACCCTCACGCCGCTGCTCAAGCGCCTGGAGCAGATGGGCCTGGTGCTGCGGCGGCGTTCGGCAAGCGACGAACGTGAGGTGCATCTGGCACTGAGCGAGGCGGGGCAGGGTTTGCGCGCGCAGGTCCCGCCATTGAAGGCGCAGCTGCTGTGCCAGTTCGCCGATCAGGAGCTGCTGGAGATGGAGGGGCTGCGGCGCAACCTGGACCAGCTGCTGGCCAGGCTCAACGGCTGACGCTCTCCGGCAGCCAGGTGTTGAGCATGTTTGCCAGTTCCTCGCGCTGGAAGGGCTTGGCCAGGTAATCGTTCATGCCGGCGGCGCGACAGCGTTCGCGCTCGTCGGACAGCGCATTGGCGGTCAGGGCCACGATCGGCAGTTCCGGCCAGCGACCATTGCTGCGAATGCGCCGGCTGGCCTCGTAGCCATCCATCACCGGCATGTTGCAGTCCATCAGGACCAGGTCGACGGACTCCTGCTCCAGCACGTCCAGGGCCTCGGCGCCGTGGCCGGCGATCAGTACCTGGTAGCCGAGCTTGCTCAGCATGCCCTTGGCCACCATCTGGTTGACCGGGTTGTCCTCGACCAGCAGCACACGGGCCGAACTCGAGCGCGTCGGCTTGACCTGAGCGTCGTCATGCACGTCGCCGTCGTCGCTCTGCAGAATGTGCCGCAGCACCTGGATCAGGCCGCTGCGGGACAGCGGGCGGGCGATCTGCAGCAGGGGCATGAGACGCTGCGCCTGATCGTGCGGCAGGAAGTTGCCATAGGCCGTCACCAGCAGCACCGGTGTGCTGATGGCCGGGCGAATGCCGAGCAGGCACTCCGGACAGTCGCTGATCAGCAGGTCGGCGTCGACGCCGAGCAGGCTGGCATCGGTATCCAGGCGGCGGAAGCCCAGGCCCCAGGCGGGCAGCCATTGGCTGAGCATCTGCTGCAGGCCGCTGCTGGCGGCGGTCAGCGCGACGATGTTGCCTTGCAGCAGCGGCTGCGGGTTGGCCTGCGCATGCGTGGGCAGCGGCAGTTCGGCGCGGAACTCGCTGCCGAAGCCTTCCTTGGAGTCGAGGCTCAGCTGGCCATGCATGGCCTCGCAGAGGCGGCGGGTCAGCGCCAGGCCGAGGCCGGTGCCGCCATACTCGCGGGTGATACCCACCTCGGCCTGGGCGAAAGGCTGGAAGATGCGCGCCTGGGCTTCCTCGGAGATGCCGATGCCGGTATCGCGCACACGGATGCAGATCCCCTCGGGGCAGCGCGTCAGCGCCAGGTCGACGCGGCCGAAGCGGGTGAACTTCAAGGCGTTGGACAGCAGGTTGCTGACGATCTGGCGCACCCGGGTCGGGTCACCCAGCACCTGCGCCGGCAGCGCGGGGTCGATCAGGCAGGTCAGCTCGACGGCACCTGCCGCGTTCTGCGACAGCAGGCTGGCGGTTTCTTCGGCCAGGGCGCCGATATCGAACGGGATGGACTCCAGTTCGAGTTGCCCGGCCTCGAACTTGGACAGGTCGAGGATATCGTTGAGCAGGTCGACCAGTACCTTGCCGGAGTCATGGGCGATGCCCAGCTGCTGGCGTTGTTCGGCACTGAGCGGGCCGTCCAGCGCCAGGGCGAGCATGCCCAGCAGGCCGTTGAGCGGCGTGCGAATCTCGTGGCTCATGTTGGCCAGGAAGGCCGAACGCGCCTGTGCCATGTTCAGCGCCGTGGTGCGGGCGACCTCGAGTTCGCGGTTGGACTGGCTGAGGCAGGCATTGGTGGCCTTGAGTTCGGCCGTGCGCGCCGAAACGATGTTCTCCAGCTCGTTCAGGTACTGGGTCAGGCGGTCCTCGGCATTGCGCCGCTGCTCGATTTCCTGGGCGATGCTCGACAGCTGGCGGTTGGTGACTTCCACCAGAATGCCGATCTCATCGCGCTCGTGGCCTTCCGGGCAGGGCACCGGGCGGTGCTGCGGGTCCTGCGGGTTGCGCTCGCTGAGCGCGCGGATCACGCCGGTCAGCGGCTTGGTCAGCATGAAGTAGAACAGCACCAGCAGGATCAGCGACAGCAGCAGGCTGCGGGCGAAACCGGTCAGCAGGGTCAGCAGGGAGCGCCGCAGAAAGTGGCTGCCGAAGGCATAGGTGTCGACCTCCAGGCGCAGAATGCCCAGCGCCTCATGGGGCGCATGGGAGACGAAGAGCGGGTCCTGGAATTCGCGCTCGGCGCTGAACAGGCTGTCGCTGAATACCCTGTAGCGGCTCTCGCTGCGCGGCCGGCTGACGCTGGCCAGCACCAGGCCGCTGTTGTCGATCAGCTCGGCGCGGGTAACCGCTGGCGAGCGCAACAGGCCGAGCACCAGCTCCTGGGCCAGTTCCGCGTCGATGTTGTAGGCGATGCGCGCTGCCGGGTTGTGGCTGATTTCCAGCAGGGCGCGAATCTCTCGGTTGATGGAGGCGTCTTCGCTGGCATAATCGATCGCCACCTGGGTGACGCTCAACAGCGTGCCGAGGATAAACGCCACCAGCACGGTCAGGCCGGCCTGTTTGAATGGCAGGCGATTGGTGAGCGAAATATCCATGAATATGTGCGTGTCTCTGATCCTTGGCGCATGCCAAGCATAGCTGATCGCGACGCTGTATCGGCAGAGCCTGCAACGTGCGGTTCTGCGCAAAAGGAGTAGTCGATCGTGGATTCCCGATTGCTGGACTTTCTGGCCCGCGCCGAGCAGGTGCTGGAACGCCTTGAACCCTTGCTGCCGGCGGTACGCCCGCACGTGGACTGGAGCCACTGCGTGGCGGCGCGCTGGGTGCGTGATGGCCGCAGTGGTTTCCTGCAGCCGCTGGACGTGTGCCTGGACCTGTCGCTGAGCGATCTGCTGGGGGTGGATGTCCAGCGCGAGCAGCTGGCGCGCAACACCCGTCAGTTCGTCAGCGGCCTGCCGGCCAACCACGCGCTGCTGTGGGGGGCGCGGGGGACGGGCAAGTCATCGCTGGTGCGCGCCCTGCTCGCCGAGCACGCTGCGGCAGGCCTGCGCCTGATCGAGATCGAGCGCGACCACCTGGCCGATCTGCCACGGGTGGTGGAGTTGCTGGCGGGGCAGTCGCAGCGTTTCGTGCTGTTCTGCGACGACCTCTCGTTCGAGGCGGGCGAGGGCGACTACCGGGTGCTCAAGAGCGTGCTCGACGGCTCGCTGGAGCAGGCGCCGGACAATGTACTGCTGTACGCCACCTCCAACCGCCGCCATCTGGTGCCCGAGCGGCAGAGCGACAACGAGAACTGGAAGATGGTCGATGGCGAGCTGCACCCCAGCGAGGCCGTCGAGGACAAGATCGCGCTGTCCGACCGCTTCGGTCTGTGGCTGTCGTTCTATCCCTTCAGCCAGGAGCACTTCCTGATCGTCGTGCGTCATTGGGTCGAGGTACAGGCGCGCCAGGTCGGCCTGCGCTGGAACTGGGACGAGGCGCTGGAGAAGGCCGCCATTCGCTGGGCGCTGGGGCGCGGTAACCGCAACGGCCGTTGCGCCTATCAGTTCGCCCGTCACTGGGTCGGCCTGCAACTGCTGGAGCAACAAGCATGATCGATCTGTCGCAAACCGGCTCCGGCCTCGATGGCTACCGCTTGCTGAGCGCACAGCTGGAGGCGCTGCTCAGCGGTGAGCGGGATTTCATCGCCAATGCCGCGCAGTTCTCCGCTTTCCTCTTCCATGAACTGGCGGACCTGAACTGGGCGGGTTTCTACCTGGTCAAGGACGGCGAACTGGTGCTCGGGCCGTTCCAGGGCAAGGTTGCCTGCGTGCGCATCCCCTTCGGTCGTGGCGTCTGTGGCGCCGCTGCTGCCAGCCGGCATACGCAGCGCATCGAAGACGTGCATGCCTTCGCCGGGCATATCGCCTGCGACAGCGCTTCGAACAGCGAGCTGGTAGTGCCGCTGGTGAAGGATGCCCGACTGATCGGGGTGCTGGACCTGGACAGCCCGTCGCTCGGGCGTTTCAGCGAGGCCGATCAGGCCGGGGTCGAGGCACTGGCGGCGATCTTCCTGGCAGCCAGCGACTGCTGAGCCGTGACGAGGCACCAGCGGCCGCGCACCGGCGCGGCTGCATGCCCACGACCGGCGCACCTTGCGCAACGGCTCAGGACAAGCGCTGCTCAAGTCATTAAACTCGTCCGGTTCTCGCCATTCCGGATTCCGCACCATGCAGCACCCCGCCGAACACTCTCCGCTGGGCAAGTCCAGCCAGTACATCGCCGAATACAGCCCCGAACTGCTGTTTCCCATCTCGCGCACGACCAAGTGGGCGGAGCTGGGCCTGGATGGCGCCAACCTGCCGTATCAGGGCGTGGATTACTGGAACTGCTATGAGCTGTCCTGGCTGCTGCCGTCCGGCAAGCCGGTGGTGGCCATCGCCGAATTCGCCATCCCGGCCGATTCGCCGAACATCATCGAGTCGAAGTCGTTCAAGCTCTATCTCAACTCGCTGAACCAGACGATGTTCGCCAGTTGGGACGAGGTGCAGGCAACCCTGGCCAGTGATCTGTCTGCGGTGGCCGGCAAGCCGGTGGCCGTGCGTCTGCGTTCGCTGGCGGAAGTGGCGGAGGAGGGCGTGGCGACGTTGCCGGGCCAGTGCATCGACGACCTGGAAATCAGCGTCAGCCAGTACGATCACCCGCAGCCGGAGCTGCTGCGTTGTGACGCCGGACGGTTGGAGGAGGCCTGCCTGCACAGCCACCTGCTCAAATCCAACTGCCCGGTCACCGGTCAGCCGGACTGGGGCAGCCTGGTGGTGCACTACCAGGGCGCAGCGCTGGATCCTGCCAGCCTGCTGGCCTATCTGGTGAGCTTCCGTCAGCACGCCGACTTCCACGAACAGTGCGTGGAACGCATCTTCCTCGACCTGCAGCGCCTGCTGAACCCGCAGTCGCTGACCGTCTATGCGCGCTACGTACGCCGTGGAGGGCTGGACATCAATCCCTACCGCAGCACGGCGGCGATCACTAGCGAGAACGGTCGTCTCGCGCGCCAGTGATGCCATGAAAAATGCCGCCCTCGGGCGGCATTTTCTGCTGGAGGCGCCGGGGTCATCCGGCGCAGGCTGTTCAGATGCCCATGTTGGCCAGGCTTTGCATGATGTTGCGCAGGGTACCGGCGAGCGTGGGGTGGCTGGCCTCGAAACGCTCCACTGCCAGGTTGACGCCATCGACCAGCGTCGCATCCGGTGCAGCCGCGGCCTCGCGCGCCAGTTGCACCTCGATTTCCTGGGTCAGCAGGTAAAGCGATGCCCGTTCTTCCTCACTGAGCGGCGTGTCCTGGGCCAGGTGTTGCTGTAGGGCGTCCAGTTGCTGCTGCAGGTCGCTTGCTGGCATAGAGTTCTCCTTGTCGAATCGGCATAGGCATTGACCCCAGGCCATGCTGGAAGTTTTCCGCCTGTACCTGAAGGGTACTCCAAGCGCGGCGCTTTTGCCTGACCCGGATCAACCGCTCAGGGTCTTTCGCCCTTGCTGCGACGCATGCCGATGTCGTCCAGGCTGGCGGCGATTTCGCCCAGGTGATCGACCACCGAATGAGCGCCCAGGCGATAGAGCTGCAGCGTGGCTTCGGCACGCAGACGCTCCTGCTCGTTGCCGGCCAGCGCCTGCCAGTCGGCCGGGGCATGCCCGCACAAGGGGCCGCAGGCGGCCAGGCCGATGGTCCAGCAACCGGCGTTCAGCCCGGCCTGCAGCAGCAGCGGGTTGCCGCTGACCAGGATGCAGCCGTCCAGGCGCTCGACCCCCAGCTGGGTCAGCGCTTGCCAGCAGCTGTCGGGGGCCGGCCAGGCTCTGGCCTGCTGCGGCAGGGCTGCCAGCACCGAGTCCGGCAGCGCCTCGGCCAGGCGCAGGCTGGCATCGCTCGGCAGCCTGTCGAGCCAGGCGCAAGGCACGCCACCGTCGGCCAGGTCATTGAGCAGGCGTTCGGCGCCTGGCGCCAGTTCCGCGTGTTCGCCGGCCACCTCGCTGAGCGTCTCCCGCAGGGCCTGCAGCTGCGCTGGCGTCGCGGCGCGCCCCAGCGAAGCCTCCAGTGCCTGCTGAGGGGTGTCGACAGGCGTCGTCGTGCTGCATTCGGGGTAGAGCCGTTGCAGGGCGACGGGCAGCGTGCGCGCGCCGAAGTCGACCAGGCAGCCGGATAGCTCGAAGAGGAGGGCGGTCGGGGAGGAGGGCATGGCAGCGTCCGTGGCAGTGGCCCCACTCAATCTACTGACGCGGGATGACCAAAAGATGACCGTCAGGTGACGGCGAACAGCGTGCGCACGTGTTCTGGCAGGGCAACGGAGCGGCCTCCGGCGTGATCGACCCACACCAGCTTGCAGTAACCTTCGCCGTACAGCGTCTCGGGATCGTCCAGCGTGCTCAGGCGATGCTCGACCACCAGGCTGCTGCGGCCAGCCTTGCCGGCGCGCAGCTCGACGATCACGGTCGCCGGGTGGACCACGGGTTTCAGGTAGGTGTGCTGGGTCTGCAGCACGACCGGGCCCTGGGGCACGTTGCTCATGGGTACGCCCGCCAGTTCGAGCCAGGCGACGCGGGCTTCCTCCAGGTATTGCATGTAGATGATGTTGTTGACGTGTCCGTAGCTGTCCATGTCGCCCCAGCGTACGGGGATGTGGGCGGTATGCAGCAGTGTCTTATCGGTCATGGCAATTGTTCGCTATGCTGCCCAAGGCGGGCTCCTGGCTTTATACTACGCGGCCTTCGGGCCGCTGGCGGCGGCCACGTTATTTTCCTCAAGGAGAGAATTCAATGCATGTGACCGGTACTCGCTGGATCGCGCGCCTGGGTAGTCTGGTCGCGCTCGTTGGCCTGAGCTGCTTGCCTGTGCTGAGTCAGGCGGCGTCGGAGGATGACCCCTGGGAGGGCTTCAACCGTGCCATGTTCAGCTTCAACGACACACTCGACACCTACGCGCTGAAGCCGGTCGCACAGGGCTACCAGGCCGTGACGCCGCAGTTCCTCGAGGACGGCGTGCACAATGTCTTCGGCAATATCGGCGATGTCGGCAACCTGGCCAACAACCTGCTGCAGGGCAAGTTCCACGATGCCGGGGTCGATACCGGTCGTCTGCTGTTCAACACCACCTTCGGTCTGCTGGGCTTCTTCGATGTGGCCAAGCACATGGGGCTGCAGAAGAACGACGAAGACTTCGGCCAGACCCTCGGCGCCTGGGGTGTGGGGAGCGGGCCCTACCTGGTGATCCCGTTCCTCGGCCCGAGCACCGTGCGTGATGCCACCGGCCGTGTACCGGACAGCTTCCTGACGCCCTATCCGTACATGGACCACGTGCCGACCCGCAACGTGACCCGTGGTGTGGAAGTCATCGACACCCGTGCCAGCCTGCTGCAGGCCGAGCGCCTGGTCAGCGGCGACAAGTACATCTTCATCCGCAACGCCTACCTGCAGAGCCGCGAGTTCAAGGTCAAGGACGGTGAGGTCGAGGACGACTTCTGAGCACCTTGGCGGATGCAAAAAAGGCGGCCCTGGGCCGCCTTTTTCGTAAGGGCTGTCCCGTCCTGAATAAGGTTTACACCTCCCATCCCGATTTTCCGGAGAGCTAGATGGAGCAAGGTGTAAAGCGCATGCAGCGAGATTACTCGCTGTCTTTTAAATT
>MDSZ01082723.1_pt1 | contig 26065 bp, 25 predicted proteins | sample 811201 | NCBI WGS metagenome assembly MDSZ01 (sample SAMN05326647, study PRJNA326480) | marine metagenome | isolation source: seawater | place: Indian Ocean: North | collected 2010 | reverse complement strand
GATCTTAATTGGTAAAACCATTGTGAAAAGATGAGAGTCAAAATGCGCTCTATACATCTCCTTAGAGTTTCCTGGTTCAACTTTGCGACTAACATGATATTGATTAGAAATATCACCATCAAACCCAAATTTTTCCCTTGCAAGATCATATAATTTAGGGGTTAAAAATTCGTCAACTCCTATATTTTTTAAGAACATTTTATGAGGAGAGCACAGCTCTTTAAAAGTGTTATCACCCATATCATTCAATATGTCATCTGCAACTTTTTCTAATCCAAATTCATTTAGTGGTGGTAATTTCACAAAGCCTTTGGAAACAAGAGTTTTTAGTCTCGAATCTATGTCATTCCAATATTCTTCTTTACTAAAATTCATTTATCTAATCAATTTTTATAAATCTTGTAATCTTCAAGTTCGGTAATAACACTATACAAATTGTAAGAAAAATTAACTTGAAGTATAAATATATCGATTTATTTTCAATATACCATTTTTCTAACATTGCCTTTTTGGGCGCAATTAATTCTTTATAAGTTTTATCTGGATCATCATTGTTTTGAAGAATTTGCTCCTCATCTCGAAAGACAATTGAACCTACTCCGGATAAGCCTGGCAACACTGATGCAATTAATTTCTGATCTTTATTAGAATAAAAAGAGAATTGTTTTTGATGAAGAGGTCTTGGACCTATTACGCTCATATTACCAATAAAAATATTTAAAAGTTGCGGCAATTCATTTATTTTAGTCTTCCTAAGAAATTTACCAAATGGAAGAACTCTAAAGTCATCCTTTAAAGTAACTGTCCCTGCACCAAGATTTTCACTATTTTTTAACATCGTAGCAAATTTTAGAAGCTGAAATTCTATTTTATTTTTTCCAATTCTAGTTTGTTTAAAAAAAATCTCTCCCTCTCCTGTTATTCTTAGGATAAATATTATTAAAAGAAGAAGTGGCGACAAAAATATTAACGCTAATCCTGAAAAAAAAATATCAAAAAATCTTTGCATTTTTATACCCTCTGAATAAAAACATTTGAGACAACTCCTGAATGAACCTGAAGTTCTCCAAAAATTTCAGCTCCCTGACTTAGATAGAACCTGTTGGCATCAAGAGATTGACCAACAATTATTACGAATTCATTCATAAGATAATCTTTAAAATAAGATTTTAGCTTTTTATAGAGATCAACCGCAACACCTTGTCTTTGATAATCTGAATCAACGCATATTGTCAAAAGTTCAGCACTAGGATAATTTTTTCTATCGCTACCTGACATGTGGTTCCAAATATTTATTATTTTTTTTACTTTTTTGAAGTTAAAGACTACCGGCATTAAAGCTAAAGTTAGACTTAAAGGATGTTTTAGCAAAAGTTTATAAAGGCTTGATGTCCCAAGTGTTCCAGTTACAAAACCCTTTAGTTTATCTTCTTCATAATTGACAATTAAGATAGCAAAATCAGATTCATCTATGCAGCGATACAATAAAGCTAGAAATTTAGTCCCAAGACTTGGTAAAAAACCAGTTTTTATTGAATTTATGTGAAGATTAGCCACATCTGTATATACTTTCTCATCCTTAAACATCTTATTAAGACCTATTCTATATTTCTGTTAGGAACACTTGAGGGAATGTTTACCACTCGATCTTCTAACCACAGAGAGTTTTCAAGTTTATCTGTTTGACAACTTTTAAACATTGGTAACTTAGACATTAGTGTCCATATAGGGCGCGTCATTACGTTGTTTGCATTTGTCAACTTTAAAAACTCATCACGATCATCTCTAGAATCTAAAATTATTGTATTAAGCCAATGATTTGCTTTATTACCATCAAGAGCTTTTACAAAAATTACACCTCTATCACTAAAAAACTTATCCCATTGATTTGCTAACTGAGTTTTTATATTTAAAAACTCATCCAATTGTTCCATTTGCGCACAACCAAGTGCTGCATTTATATTTGGCATACGATAGTTATAGCCTATCTCATCGTGCACAAACTCGTATGCGTGAGGCACTTTTGCAGTAGTAGTTATATGTTTTGCTCTTTTGGCAAGCTCTTCATCATCAGTAACAATCATGCCTCCGCCACCTGTCGTAATAATTTTATTGCCATTAAAACTTAATGTAGCAATCTTGCTGAAGCTGCCTGTGTGGCAATTGTCAGCATAACTTCCAAGTGACTCAGCAGCATCCTCTACTAAAGCAATACCCCAATCAGAACAAATCTCAGCAATTTCTGCTATTCGACAAGGAAATCCAAAAGTATGCATGGGTATACAGGCAGATATTTTTTTACCTGAGGTTTTATTAAACGTTCCGCTCATCTTTTTCTCAGCATTCTCTTCTAGGAAACGTTTTAACGCAGCTGGACTAAGACCCATCGTATCGACATCTACATCAACAAACAACGGTTTAGCTCCTGCATAACTAATAGCGTTGCATGTAGCAATGAAGGTTAGCGCCTGAGATATCACCTCATCGCCAGGCTTAACACCTGCAAGCTTAATTGCCACATGAAGAGCGGCAGTCCCGTTAACCGTGGCTACTGCATACTTAGACCCCGTGAATTCAGCAACTTTTTCTTCTAATTCAGTTACCTTTTTACCAACCGAAGAGACAAAATTTGAATCGATGCAATCTATTAAATATTGACGTTCATTGCCCTCAAACATAGGCCGATGAAGTGGAATAAAATCTTCTCCAAAGAAGAGTTTTGCTTGCTCTACAAAGGACAGTATAGTTTTTCTGTTCATAAATTTTTATTCCTTAATTTCAATTATTACTGACATTATAAGATTTTTACCTTTGTTTGATATTGATAACTTTGTCAAAAACCTTTGCAAAGGAATCAACGCCGACCTTAACTGAAAGATTTTTATCATAGAATTTCTTAGAATTTGCTCCTAACTTGTGCCTATCCTCTGCAGACAGTAACATTAAACCATTGACTGCCTCAGCTAGAGCAGCTGGATCTTCGGGATCAAAACACACACCACAGTCAGCCCACGACACAAGGTTTGCAGCATCACCCTTTACTCCCATAATAATTGGCTTCCCTACAGCCATATATGCTTGAGTCTTTCCTGGGATAGTTATTTCAAAAAGGGGGTCAGAAGTTAAATGAATCAGAAGTGCGTCAGCAGCGCCTAAAAAATTCCCAACTTCACTCCACCCAACTGCGGGAAGAAAGTTGACATTACTCAGACCTAGGTCCTTTGCCTGTCTTTTCAAATCATCTAGCTGAAGCCCTTGCCCTAGAATTATAAAATTTATTTTTAATGGATGATCCTTTAACAATAACGCAGCATCAAGAATAACTCGAAGCCCTTGAGCAAGACCTACATTTCCAGCAAAAAGGATTTTGAAACCCTCTAAAGTTGAAATTTCTTCTGGCATCTCACCTGTAATATTTCTCAGAACTTCCTCATCGGCCCAGTTATAGATGATCTCAATCTTCCTGTCGGGAACGCCTCTATCAATTAACAAATTCTTAAAACCTGGAGATAAGACTACAATTTTCGTGACATATGAATAAATTACATTACAGATACTAGATACAAAGCCTAGCAATCGTGGATTACTTATCATTCCTGTAGCCTTTAATGTATCTGGCCACATATCTTGAATATCTAAAACAACGGGTACTCGCCTAAATAACTTTATAATTGATGCTGAAATACCAACCGTTAAAGGCGGATGATATGCGTAAATAACGTCAGGCCGCCCAGCGAAAAAGAGGCCATATAGTAATGATGAAAAAGCAAAACTTATATAGTTGGCTATTCTTCCTAGCTTACTTTTATCATGACTCGGGAAAAGAGGAACTCTGGTAACTAACACTCCATCAATCATCTTTTTTTGACATAATTTTATTCGATAGCCTTCATACAACTTACCCCCAGGATAATTTGGGAATCCAGTAATCACCTCAACATCGAAACCACGGGCAACCAATTCTTTTGCAAACAACAATCCCTTAAAAGTCGGCTCTGGATCAAACAACTGAGCCATAATTAAAACTCGCTTTTTCACTTTACATATCACCTCTTAGAAAGAACCACTTACAAACATCTTGATGTGAAGAGTGAATATTGAACTGTTTTCGACGACTCAATGAGTTACAAGCTTGCTCACTTGATGTCGACAATATTTCATTAAAAAGAAGAATCATTTGCATCTTTCAGATTGCGTTGTTAACACAATTATATTGACGCATGAGTTAAAATTTTTTCCAAACTTCTCGATTGATATAATCTGTGTAGCTATGGATTATTCGAACAACCTTATCACTCACATTAGGCGCACTATAATCATCAACCCTTCTCAGAAGCCTTTTCTCACCTGAGGGTTGCTGTTCGAGGATCTTCAACGCCTGCATGATTCTTGTGCTTTCTAAGCCAACCATCATTACAGAAGCCTCTTCCATTCCTTCGGGACGTTCATGGGCTTCACGAATATTTAGAGCGGGAAAGTTCATTATTGATGACTCTTCGTTAATTGTCCCGCTATCAGACAGTACTGCCTTAGCGTTTTTCTGTAGATGATTATAATCATGAAAACCCAATGGTTTTAATAATTTGATATTTTTATGGAACTGTATACCTTGATCATTGATTCTTTTTTGAGTGCGCGGGTGAGTAGATACTACCACCGGCAGACCATAGCAGTCGGCAATCAAATTCAGGGAATTAGCTAACTTTAATAACTGGGCGGGTACATCAACATTTTCCTCACGATGCGCACTTACAACGAAAAACTTTCCAGATTCAATATCTAACGACTCCAAGATTTTTGAGCTATCGATTTGCTGCATATAATGGGTAAGTACTTCGTACATAGGGCTGCCCGTCTTAACAACTCTATCTGCGGGTATACCCTCAGAAATAAGATAGTCTCTAGCGATAGTACTGTATGGCATATTAATGTCTGCAATATGATCAACTATTTTACGATTTGTTTCTTCTGGAACACGTTGATCAAAACAACGATTACCTGCTTCCATATGAAAAATTGGAATCTTTCTGCGTTTAGCCGCGATAGCAGCTAAACAAGAATTTGTGTCACCTAAAATAAGGATTGCCTCAGGGTTAACTGATTCAATTATTTGATCAGCTTTTATGATAACTTGGCCTATAGTTTCTGCTGCATTTTTGCCCGCTACATCCAGAAAATTATCCGGCTTACGGATACCTAAATCTTCGAAGAAGACTTGATTTAATTCATAATCATAATTCTGTCCTGTGTGGATTAAAGTGTGTTCACAATGCTTGTCTAGCTTTGCAAAAACACGCGAAAGCCTAATTATTTCTGGTCTAGTTCCTACTACTGTTAATACTTTTAGTTTTTTCATAATTATTTACTTATACCTCAATAAAATATGTATCAGAATTTTCAGGATCATATGGCTCATTTATCCAAAAAAGTGTGATTAATTCTGTGTTGCCAATATTTTTAATATTATGTGTATGCCAAATTGGCATATCTACATAAGCTGGCTCTGTGCCATCTAATATATATTCAAAAACTTCGTCGGAATCAATTTTACGAATCTGAATTAATGCTTTCCCACTGATTACAGCAAAACGTTCAATTTTTCGAGTATGATAATGATTCCCTCTTGTAACTCCCGGAACTGTTGTTGAATAAGATGTTTGTCCTGAAGAGCCTGTACGCATGATTTCTACAAATGTTCCACGATCATCCGAATTTTTTATAAATTTTCTTGGAAAATAATCTCTTGGAATAAAACTAGTAAACGTATTAAATAAATCTAATTCAAATGAGTTTAAATCTACTTTTGGAACTTGACCATTTTCTAAGTATTGTGTTTTAAAATATTTCAACAAAGCTAAAATTTCAGACACTTTACGTGATGATGTCTCTTGTACAATATAAGATTTAATGTCTTCTGAATCTTGCTTTATGATTTCATTATAGAAAACTTCTGAAAGCTCATTAATATAAATTAAGTTTACTGTACTATCTTTGATAACTTTTGGTTCTTCTCCCTGTACAATTTGCTCTGAGAAAGTAGATATAAAAGAGTTATAGAATGGTCTTCCAAAAGGTCCAAAAACGTTTGGAATGATCAAAGAAGTTATTTGACCATCATTATTTTTTGCCCAAGTTTCTAAATACTTTCTTCCATCACGTTTTGACTTTCCATATGAGTTATCTATATCTTCTTGTATTGAAGAAGAGAAAATTATTTTTGGTTTTGATTTTGTTACTTCACAAGCATTCACAAGTTTGTGAACTAAACCAACATTTGTCTCATATAATACTTTCTCATCTTTGTGTCGATTCATTGCTGCAATATGGACAACAACATCACATGATTTTACAAAATTCTGTAGTTCAATTTCATCTTCAAAATAGTTTCTTTTAAAACTAATTTGTTTGATTTCCGTAGATTTTGTTCCCAAGAAATTATAAAGATGGCTCCCCATAAAACCTTCTTGACCCGTAATCCCTACTCTAATTAATTGTCCCATTTTGACCATTTAATAATATATGGCGCTACTTTATTCACTTATATCTTCTTTAATGAAATCTAGTTTAAGTAATAGTTTTTTCATTCCTTCTATATCTAAACGCTCTGTATTGTGTGAGTTATAGTCTTCAATATCATTAGTACTACCCTCTCCTTCAGAAATATAATTTGAATAGTTTAGATCTCTGTTATCAGATGGAATTCGATAGTAATTATTAAGATCTATAGCTTTTAACTTTTCTTCTTTTGTCAATAGAGACTCATATAATTTTTCACCATGTCTTGTTCCAATAACCTTTATCTCACTATCACTTTGATATAAATCTAATAATGCTTTCGATAAGGTTTCAATAGTTGCTCCTGGTGCTTTTTGCACAAATATGTCTCCTGGCTCTGCATTTTCGAATGCAAATAAAACTAAATCTATAGCATCTTCTAATGTCATCATAAATCGTGTCATTGCTGGGTCTGTAATTGTTAAACCTTTATTTGATTTTATTAAATCAACAAATAAAGGTATTACAGAACCTCGAGAGGCCATAACATTTCCATATCGTGTAACTGTGATAATAGTATTGTTTGCATTCCTAGATTTAGCAACTGATACTTTTTCCATCATTGCTTTAGAAATTCCCATTGCATTAATAGGGTATACAGCTTTATCAGTACTTAAGACGACTACTTTTTTAACATTATTTCTTATTGCAGATCCTAATACATTCTCTGTTCCTAATACGTTTGTTTTAACTGCTTCTATTGGAAAAAATTCACAGGAAGGAACTTGCTTTAGTGCAGCAGCATGAAAAACATAATCAACTCCTCTCATAGCTGTTTCTACAGTAGATGAATCTCGTACATCACCAATATAAAATTTAACTTTTGGATCTGACAATCTTTTTCTTTGATCTTCTTGTTTTTTTTCGTCTCTTGAAAAAATACGTATTTCTTTAAAATGATCTGTATTTATGAATCTACTTAGAACAACATTTCCGAATGAACCTGTGCCACCAGTTATAAGCAGCGTTTTATCTTTAATTTCTTTCATATTTAATTTATTAAATCTTGGAATAATTTACTCTTATCTAATTTGGAAGGATAGTTAATTAGCACTGCTTTAAGGGCTCCTTTAAAAACAAATAAGCTACCTGCTGCGACTCCAATAATTCCGTATTTTTGAATTACTTCTTTTATATCATTCAAACTACCTGCGCCTCCCAATAGAGTTATTGGTATTGTTACAACTTGTCTAATTTTATCTACAATCTTCATATCAAACCCTTTCATCATTCCATCATTATCAATTGAATTTATAATAATCTCACCTGCTCCTAAATCTTGAGCCTTTTGAGCAAATTTAATTGGATCAATTCCTGTATTCTTTTTGCCATTGTGTGTGTATATTTCATAGTCTCCGAAAATTTTCTTTTTAACATCCAAAACTACGATAACACTTTGACTACCTACTCTTTCTGAAATTTCTGAGATTAAAATTGGATTATGAATAACAGCGGAACTTAAAGCTATCTTTTCAATGCCTAAACTAAAAATTTTTTGGGCTTGTTCAACGGTTTTAACGCCACCACCATAACAAATAGGCATTCTCGATTGATTTGCTAATTTTTCAATTAAAATATAGTCTGGTTCGTTTCCTAAAACTGTAGCGTCGATGTCAAAAACAGAAAGTTCATCTACTTCTTTTTCATTAAAAATTCTAACAGCATTGATGGGATCTCCAACATATTTAGAGTCTTTAAACCTAACGGTTTTTACTAATCCTTTATGATGAACAAGCAAACTAGGAATAATTCTGGGTCTGAGCATATTTTATAATTTAGCAAAATTTTCTAATAATTTCTCACCAAAACTGTGACTTTTTTCTGGATGAAACTGGATGCCGTAAACATTATCATATTGAACACTAGACGAGAAATTAATTCCATAGTCAGTTTCAGAAATACTATTTTCTTGATTTGAACATTTAAAATAGTAAGAATGCAAAAAGTAAAAAATAGCTTCTTGTTCTAGACCTTTAAATAGTGGATGATTTTTATTTGGTTTTACATCATTCCATCCCATGTGAGGTAACTTTGTATGATGGTTAATAGTTGCTTCATCAAACTTATTTACACAAGCATCAATCCAACACAAACCATCTAATGTTCCTTCATCGCTTTTATGTGCCATCATCTGCATTCCAACACAAATACCTATTACAGGGATCTTATCTTTCAAAACAAGTTCGTCTAAACGATTCCTCATTCCTGATTTGTTTAATTGAGACATAGCATAATCAAAATGGCCAACACCAGGCAATATTAATTTACTTGAACCAATTAAATCATTTTCACATTTAGCTATTTTTGAAGGAATGTTTAACCTCTTAAAAACATTTTGAAAGGCAAAAACATTTCCAACACCGTAATCAATTATTGTAATCATTATTTTTCTTTTCTAAATAATCTTTTTTCTAATCCTAATTTTTGCATTACTTTAGCTCCAAACATAATGAGCTTTATCTTTGATTTATAGTCTCTAAATGTTTTATTTTCACCATCAAATATAACTTGAAGTTCATCTTTTGTAAGATCTAATTTATCTGCTACATATTCAAATTCTTTGTTTAAGAACTCTTCAGATAGCTCGGGCTTAGAAACTCTTTCTAAAGCGTCTTCCCTTGTCATTTGGCCTGTTAAAATTAAGCTCGAAAAATGGGCTCTTCTTTTTTGATAACCAAACTTTCTTGGAAGCCAAAAATCTTCATAAAACCTGGTAAATCTTGATTCGTGATGCTTGTGTTTAAAAGGTTCCCATCCGAAGTTTTTTTGCAAAAAACTCTCAGCATCACTTTTTATAAATGGTACTAGATTTAGTGGACTAAAAACTTGCATTCCTAAAAAGTATTTGTAATAAATTTTATATTGTAGGATATCTACTAAAGGAAAATTTTTAAGAGGTCTTTTTCCAAATTTAGAGTGTATATCTTTAACGAGTAACGTATCTATACCTGGAAACCCTCCCCATTCCTCAGGCTCTCTGCAGCATTCAGTAGAGTAATTAGCACCAGTTAGGACATACTTTATTTTATTTTTTCTAGCAAACTTATATAATGCTGAGAAAAATGCATAGTCTTGAGGTAAATCTTGATCAGCTATCTGAGACTTTAGAAATGCGACTTGTAAATCTTTCATCTCTTCCCAATTTATAACTTCAGTATATAAATCAAGTCCCAAACCATTGACTAGCTTCTCGATATTGCTAACGGCTTTATCAGTATTCCAACCTGCATCAACATGAAAAATAAGTGGTCTTAATCCCATGACTTCTTTAGCAACATATGCTGCATAAGAACTATCTAGACCACCACTTAGTCCCATTATGCAATCAAAATCTCTGTTTTTTCCATCTTTTTTAATTTTTTTAGCTACTTCGATAAGTTCTTTATAACCTCTTTCGTCTGTATGCCAATTAGGTTTTATAGTTTCTATATAATTTGTATAGTAGTCACTTTCTCCTTTTTCATTAAAAACAATTGTTGGATCAGAAGTATCCATGATTGTTTTTGTGCATATTTGATATTGTCTTTCTTTCATATTATTTTCCTAATTAAACAAAAATATATTCTCGTCAATTATTCTCGAGAAATTGATGCTTTTATTATAATTTTTAATTATTTCATTTCTTTTAGTCTTCCTAAATTCCTCTGATTGATCTGAATATGATTCTATTACTTGGATAAAATTATTTTCATTTGTTAAATCAATATCCCAGCCTAAATCATTTTTTTCAAGATTAAGCCAGGGAGTATTTTTACTAATCAAAACAGGTGTTCCAACAGACAATGACTCATTAATAACGTGGCCGAAGTTTTCTCTATGAGTTGGCAGAAAAAAGATATCATATTTGGAAAGTATAGTTTTTACATTTTGCTTTTCGACTGGGCCGTTATATTTAACAATAATATTAGTAGGTAGTTTTTTCATTCTTCTTAAACATTCTTCCCAAATATCTTTATCTTCAATTGGTCCATAAATGTGAAGCTCTAAATTTTTCTTTACTTTTTCAAGTACATCAAATATAAAAATAATATTTTTATCTTTAGAAATTCGAGAAAGAAATATAACTTTCAACACATCTTCTCCAAATTCAAATAATGGTTCTTTTAATTTTTTTAAGTTATTTGAAGTGTCAGGTAGTACGCGTGCTTCTTTAATGTTAGCTTTTGATGAAAAAAGCTTACTAATTTCATCCGTTTCACTTTCATCAGTGGAATGCCAGCAAATATTTTTATAAATATTAAAAAGTTTGATCAGTTTCAAATAAAAATATTTCTTTTGTTTTTTAAATCCTAAAGCCTCTTTATAAAATTCTCCTCTAGGTGCTAAGATTAATTTATTTACTTTAATTAATTTAAAGTATCTTAAAAACACTATGTAAATTGAAAATTTAAATTCAAAAAAACTATTTAGATATATTGAATCAAAATTCGTCGCATTTATTGAAATTAAAATATCTTTAAATCCTTTGACTCCATCTCGTATATATAAAACCTTAGAACCTCTGACATTTGTCCATTGATTTAATACTATATTTTTATAAGGTGTATCGTCTCCAAGATCTCTATCAGAAGTAATTATGTAGAAATCGAAATTATCACTCAAGTTATTGACTATGTTAAGAACTGAGTTGAGTGGTCCTCCAATTTTATATCCTGGGAAATAATGAGATATAAAAATTAAAACTTTCTTTTTTGTCATAGTAATATTTTTCAATTATGATTTTTTATATTTTTATAATTTTATAATTTTAAGAAAAACCATAAATGAATAATTATATTTCTTTAATATTTAGTGATTTATTTTTTTTAAAGTGATTATAAATATCCCTGTAAACATCTCTTTGTTTTAACAAAACGGCATCATCAAATTTATACAATATTAATTCAGGTATATTTTTATATCTTTTAGAAATATTATCCAAAACACCAGATATATATATTGAAGTTATTATATGTGGCATATTGTTAAAACTTAAAAACAATATCTCAAATGGCTGATTATTTTTTATTATTTTAAAACCTAAATCTTCTAAATCTTTAAGTTTATTTGGACTCTCTTTCCTATGAGGATAATAATGTATTTTTTTATTCTTATAATCCGAACTTATTCTTTTTAGTATATCAAAATAACTATTTTTCTTTATCAAGCCAACTTCGACAACAGTTGAACCTAAAAAAAAAACAACATCTTTATTTAGTGCAACAAATGAATTATCGATAGTTGTATCACTATATAATTCAATATTATCTGGCAAATTTATTTTTAAATTATATTTTGTAAAATATGTGATTTTTGATGGTAAAAAAATCGGTACTTTATATAAAAATGATTTAATAAACAAAGTAAATTTTTTATCTATATTCTTTCTTCTGGCTAAAGCTGTTTCAAAGCTGGCAGTCCCCTCATCCATCAAGAATATTTTCTTAGGTTTTAATATTGAGTTAGCCAATAAATTAAAGTCAGAATCATAATGACTTGTATATAAATTGATGCTCTTAAATCTTAATGCAATTTGTTTACATATAGTAATGAAATTTTTACTTATGTAAGGATTAAAAATTAAATCTTTGAATATCCAACTCTTAAAAATTATTACTTCACCAAAGCCTTTGTTTCTTAAATCGTTGTGAAATGTTTTCTCAAAACCTAAGTCTTCAACTAATAAATAAATATCTTTTTTATCTAAGTTAAAATGATTGATTGCCATTTCTACTTGATAATATTGGTGTTTTGTACCAATCATGAAAATATTTTTATCATTCATAAAACACCAAACTAAGTTTTAATGAAAAGCTTTTTTATTTTTTAAATTATCGTAATGTTCTTTGTCTCTATATTTAAAAACTTTAGCTGGATTTCCTCCAGTAATAGCATAATCAGGAACATCTTTAACAACAACAGCACCAGCTTGAACGATAACACCATCTCCAATAGTAACACCGGGTAAAATAACAACCCTGTCTCCAAACCAAACATTATTACCAATTACCACATCTTTTATAATGTGAGATTCATCGTAAGGTAATTTTGTTCCATGATAGTTATGGTTACTTGTGATTATTAAACAATCTGTACCTGAATGAAAATTATCTCCAAAAGTTACTTTTCCGATTCCATTTATGATCATGCCATTAAAACTAGGGTTCTTGCCTAGGTTGGTTTTGTTAGTCAATACAGTTTTACCTCCAACATATAATTCGTTGAAATGAGATTCAACCTTTCGGAGTAGAAAAAAGACTCTAACTTTTCTAATTAATTTATGTCTTAATCTATTTAAATAACTAATCATATTGAGGGGTTTCCTTTAAAAAATAAAGCCAAGGCATTTTGTAATTTCTGTTAGATGCATAAAAAAATAATATGGCTAGCAATAACCAGCTGAAAAACATGGAATATGCTGCAGCACTAACACCATAAATTGGGATATAAATATAATTTATTGTAATATTAAAAGCAGCAACAAAAATTCCAATATAAAGATTATAAATAGTTTTTTCCACATAATATAAGTATGGAGAGACAATCAAATATATAGCTTCAAGAACAAATCCTCCAATTAAAATATGGCCAAGCCAGATATAAGGATGGAAATCTTCAGGTAAATAAATCTTAGCTAAAAAAGGATATATTGCACTAAAAATAAAGCCAATAAAAATGAATATAGCAATTAAAATATAGCTTAACTTAACTATTGTTATATTAATTTTATTATCATTCTTTTCTAAATTTTCGAATAGCCATGGCATCCATGCTGCATTTACAGACATCCCGAGTAAACTTATTATCGATGCTAATTGATATGTAGCAGCATAATAACCTAATTCTGCAAAACCTAAAAAATTCTCAATTAAAAATCTATCAGAAGAAACAAAAATAATTGCTGACATACTATAAGCTACTGTTGGTAAAGAAAATTTAAAGGCTCTTTTAAACCAAAACATATCGAAACCAGTAGAAATTAATTTGATTTTTAGTAGCAATATAATTGAGGCTATGAAAAAAACTATCGTAGCAAAAACCTTTGCTTTTATGATTGTATCAAAATCAGGTTTAAAATTAATGAATAGAATTACTACTAATAAAAGGAATAAAGATTGAGAGATTAAAAATACTCCATAGGAAATTGGCTTTCTTTGCAGTCTAAAAAGATTCAAAACCATAGCAATACATGCCCCAATAAATGCTGTAAAAATAGCAATACTAAAATAGTATTTTTCCATACCTGAGATGGCAATTATTGAATCTGGAATTAATAGAATAGCTAAATAAAAAATAGAAGAAATTAATAACATTCCTAAAAAAATAGTTGAAATGTATTTTTTTAAATTGATCCCCTTTACGAAATAATGCTTTGATAAACCTATAGAAAGATTTAGGGTGATAATTGGGATTAATAGTCCTTCTATAGTTAAAAAAAGTGAATATTTACCAAAATCTTCTGCATTTAATAATCTTATAATTAAAGGTAATAATATAAATGGAATCACTTTATTTATAATGTTTACTATCATATAAACAGTGCTATCACTGAAAAAAGACTTAATTGAGTTTGGTATATTAATAAGCATTAGATTTCTGATTTTGTATAGGTGTAAATATCAATAGATAAATAAAACAATCCCAATAATTTGGAAAAAAGATAGACTCCACAAATGAGTAAAGCAAAAAAGGGATAAAGTAATAAAGGGGGAAATAGTATCTTTTATAGAAAAAAAATCTATGTAAGAGAACTGAAATTAATACAATAAAAGGAATAAACCCATACCTATTCCAAACATCTAAAAATACATTATAAGTGTAAAGCAAATCTGTATATGGATCAGAAGCAAAAATTGTATTATCAGGGTAGCCGATAAAAAAATTATTTAAATTTAAATTTGATAAGAAATATGAGAGAGCATCAGATCTTAAACTTTCTGATACGTTTATTAAACTATACTCACTAAAAAATAGATAATAAATAACTAAAATATCTTCAAAAAAATATACAAAAAGAATGGGGATAGTAAAAGTTAAGAACAACATAAATCTTTTTGCACTTTTCTTATTAAATTCATAAAACGAAGTAAAAAACAAAAACAAAGCTATAAGTAGACCGGCTCTACTTTGTTGAATAAAAACAAGAACTAAGGTAATTATTGAAAAATAAAAAATAGTTTTAATTTGATCTGATTTGTAATATTTATTAAGTATAAGATAAACAAACTGAAGCATGACTAAAGTCATGGATATAGCATTTGATGATGAGTTATCGAATACAATAGCATCTTCATCAAAACCGGGCCTAAAAAAATAATCAGGTATTACGCTATAATAAACAAAATAGAAATATATATAAAAACAAACAATAACATACTTAATAATATTTATATTCATCTTCACATTTCCTCTTATATACAAATAACCAAATAGTCCAAATAGTGGAGCAGCTACATTAAAAAAAGCAGTGGAATTCTTTAAAATCAAATTTATAAATCCAAAAAAAATAAAACAAATTGCAAATAAAATTTCTGATTTATATTTAGAATTTAAATAATTGCTTTTCACTAAGAAGAAAATCAATGCTAAACAATAAAGAATTACACTATAAAATGATGAATAAACTGCAGGTATAATGGACAAAAATATATGTGGTGTTAAAAAAAGGAAAACAACAATAATATTGTTTAGTGATATCTTTTTTAAATTTATTTCTGACATGAACTTTTAATCTATTGTAATAATAAATTTTATCTTTTTTTCGTCATTTTTGTTCTGGGTAAGTAAAACTATTGCGGAATGAGTAATCCCAAATTTTAGATTAAGCAAATAACTAATCACTAGCAAAACCATAAACGCCAAAATAGTACGTTTCGATGTCGACAGCTTTATAATTTAATATAATAAACTGAACTATATGAGTGACATATCTAGGTAATATTTAACAATACTTTGTTGGTTAATGATTTAATTAATTTGCTCTTAAAGTTATAAATACTATTTTGATCCAGAAATCATTTGATCATAATATGGCAATTTTTTTACTTGCTCCTCAATCTTCATTAACTTTTCTGGAGATTTCAGAAATGCTTCCACTTGTTTATAAAGACCTGGTTTGAAATTCTGATCTAATTCATCTTCCAATTCAATTTTATCTAAAGAAATAGAACCTCTTTTTTGAACAAATAATTGTTCCATTGGCTTCATCAAATATCTATTCTTATTAGTTAAAAATTCAACCCACCAACGTCCAGCAGATTCCCAATTTGCATTATATGAGAATAAAGCATTTTTATCCGAAATACCTGCACCTGAAAATATAGTGCCTTTTGGATGCCATTCTTCTCCTCCAGAAACAAAACTTTTCATATCAATAGGGCTTCCTCCAATATGAAAGGCTAAATCAATTACATGTGAAGAATTTTGAATAAACCATTCATTCAATATTTCCTTATGCTGTGGAAGTTTTTTAACTACATGTCCCCATTCTGTAAACTCAAAATTAAAGGATTTGACACCGTCATCATTTGCAATAAGCTCTTTAACTTTCAAAACAGAAGAGAAAAAACGTCGATTGTAAGCAATATATACATTAGCATTATTAGTAAATGCTAGAGAGTTTACTTCTTTAATATCATTTGTATCTAAACCGCCTGGTTTTTCTATAAGAATATCTTTAAACCCTGAGTTTATTAAGGATTTTGAAATTATTCCCAATAAATTTTCATTTACAGTTACAATTACTTTTAGAAGATTAAAATCTAAATTGGAATTATTTTTTAACCATAATTCTATTCCACCCAAAATCACTTTCTCATTAATCTCTTTTTCAAAATTCACAGCACCCTTTTTTGTATTACCAACAGCAATAAATTCTTGATTCTGAGCCTTTAAAACCTTGGCGTATTCTATTGCCATTGGTCCGCATCCTACTAATATTATTTTCATATATTTTATTTTTAATTAATTGACCATAATTTGATTTCAGCATCTGTAGTAAATCTTTTTTCAAATTGTTTATATCCTGTTTTTTTATTTAATGTTTCCAATATAAAATCAACTTCGCTCAGATTATTAAATGCTAAATAAGCAAAAGTAGATTTTCCTAATAATTGATTAATTGAATCATTAAAAATGTAAGGAAATACAACTTCACCACTTTCTACTTGAAACTCATTTGAGTTTTTATTGAAATTGATGTTTTTAACATCACATAAAATTCTAATTTTTAAACTTTTATAATTAAAGTTTATTTCAGAGATGATGTTCTTATTATTGGACAAAACTAGATTTTTTATTTCGCTAATATCAAGTGGCGTTAGTTCTTTTGTACTTAAGCCTTTTAAATGATATCTAAGATCTTTAAATTTATCACTAATTTTTTCCAGAGTATCATCAAATTTATAAGGATAATGTGTTCTGAAAAATTTAACAGAATCATTGCCAAAAACCGCTCTGTAGATAAATTCCGGGTTATAAAATAAATTAGACTTGGCATACGCTTTAGCAGCCATCATAGGTCCAATTGCTATAAGTTTATATATTAGAGTATCTCTTTGATATACATAACAAATTGATTCAATATTCCAAATTCCATAGCTATCATTTTGTGTCAGCCATATCAACTTTGATTTTGATAAATCATATAACTGAAAACTATTCTCTTTACTCTGAGAAGACATATTCATTGGAGAAAATTAAACATGGCATTAAAAAACAAAACTTATAAAATGGCATCATCCTCATACAAAAATTTTTAAATAGAAATTAAGAATCTTAATTTCTATTATGTAAATGGATAATGGTCAAACTTTATCTCATCATTATCATTAACAAAATTAAGTAACGAATCTAAATAAGGTAAATGTATTTTCATACTTTCTTCGTAGGTCGGGAGTACACAAGTGTTATTGTCGAATAAACTTTCAACTAATATAGTTGTTAATTGACTTTGAAAAGGGATATTAAAAATAATCTCCTCCCACTTCCAATCATTTTGAGCTTTAGAAATCAAAACCTTTCCTTCAGATTCCATTGAAATAAAATGTACTTTGGTATTAAAAGCTTGAACAATTATTGGTGCATTCCCCGTTGAATCACAATTAAAAAAACCTTGTGTGCCATTTTTGAAATTAACTTGAAAACTACCATTTAGTTCGTAAAAACCTTCTCTTTTGCTTTTAATGATTTCTTTATCCAAAAAATCTGCGTTTGCTTTGTATTCAGAATTTTCATTTAAGAAAGAAATATGATCTAAAAAATGAATTAGATTTGTAACTAAACCAAATTGACTTCCGGAAACCAAATACTTAAATTTTGTGCCTTTAAATAATGGTTTAATATCTTTATAAAAAGACATCATACGCATTGGGCAGTTAACATAGGCTTTTACATTATTTGTGTCCAACAACTTTTTTATTGAAAAATAATCATCTTTTTTCTGAAACAATATTTTTTCAAAAATAATTGTGCTGACTGTAAATTTCTTTAATAACTCGATAGTAACAAAAGATCTTACATTTGATGAAGTAGCTATAATTACTAAATCAATATTTGATTCAATATTAATGTCTACTATTGAATTCGTATAAGTAACATTGTTATTGTCTGTTAATTCTAAAGAATCATATCGTTCTTTAGCAATATTTAATGACTCCTTACTGGGATCAATTATATAAATATCTAATACATCTCTTACATACTTTAGAGCCTGGAGATGTCTACTACCTAATTGCCCAGCACCAATTATAAAAATCTTTTTCATGATTTAATTATCATTAATTTTTATCATCAGTTCCTGTTAAGCTTACATTATGTCTAAGTTTCCATTCTCCATTAACCTCTTTCCAAATATGAGGACTTCTGTATTTATTTACCGTTTCCCAAAATTCACCTTCACTAGTATCTATATAATTTAAAAAATCTTGGAAATAAATTTCTGGAAATTCTGTATCATATTTCTTAACTAAATATGCTCCTTCCTCTCTAGTTATTTTATTATTTCTGACTTCTTGCGCAGCATCATAAGTGCATCTACCAATTCCAAATTTAATCAAAGTTGTAAAATAATGGAATGGGTCAATTTTGTCATCAATACTACTGTACTTGGAATACGTCCCTTCAGTTCTAACAGGGTTTGCTTGAAAACCTGTATTATCAACAGAATAATAATAACACTCTTGTGGATCCCATTTTAAATAATATCCTAGATAGTGAACCTCAACACCTGCTTTAATTAAATCTTTCTTTTCCGGAGCTATATAAGGTGCAAAATCATCTTTAGAATATTTACCAGTATCTATGTATTCCTTCATTGACACTCCACCGAACTTCATATTCATAACATCATCAGATGAAAAGAAATCCATATTCATAATTGGATTAGTATTTTCTTCAATAGCATTTCCGTACTCTGCTTGATTTTCTCCGTACATGACTAATTTAACTCCAAATTTCTTTGCCATCGCAGGGCCAATTATTCTTTGTCCAACTATAAAAGGTTGAAACGGGTGTAAAAGATTATGAAATGCATTTTTAGTCATTTCTTTATGCAAAATACCATTGGGTGTATACAGAATATTGTCTAATCCTCCTGTATGCATCCATTCTTGCATATTTTTCCAACCAATATCTGTGTATAGATGAGGAGCCCAAGTAACAGTTAATGGATTCATTCCATATTTATATTTCAAAACATGAGCGGTAAAGGCGCTATCTTTACCTCCACTTCCAGGAACAATAACATCATAAGAACCATCAGTACTTCTGAATTGAGATAGTAATTTCTCTAGCTTTTCTTCTCTACCTTCCCAATTAATTCTTTTCTCCTTTTCTTCGTGGTAGACACAAGCAGAACAAATGCCATCATCGTTAAAGTTTATTACTTTTTTCTTTTCGCCCTTTTCATTTTTAAATTCAATAGTTGAACTTGGCCTTTGGTTTGATATTACACATTTTTTACAGAATTTAACTTCCCCTGGTAATCCGTAATAAGGTTGTTTGTTTGACATTTTTTTAATTAATTTTAGAACAAATTTTAATAAAGTTACTTATAATTTTTAAACCTTTTTCACCACTCTTTTCAGGATGAAATTGACAGCCATAAATATTATTTTTTTTTATTGAAGAACAAAACTCTACACCATGATATTTAGTTATTGATAATATGTCCTCATCATTTTCTGGATTTCCAGCAAAAGTATGAACAAAATACATGTTAGAGCTAACTTTAATATCATCTAATATAGTATTACTCCATAATGTTTTTTTAGGTGTAATTTCATTCCAACTAATATGTGGAAGTTTAATTTTGTTTGTACTTTCAATTGGCAATTTTATTACACTACCTTTAATTAATCCAATACCCTCAGTATTTTGAAACTCCTCACTTCTTTCAAATAACATTTGCATGCCCAAACAAATTCCTAGTAAGGGTTTTTCTTTTTTTACATATTCTTTAATAATTGGCACTAAAGCATATTTGTTAAGATTATTCATTCCGTGTGAAAAAGCGCCCACACCTGGAAGAATCAAGCCATCTGCTTCTAAAATAACTTGTTTGTCTCTGGAAAGAATTGCTTTAATATTTTGTTTTTCGAATGAATTAATAATGCTTTTTACATTTCCAATTCCATAGTCAATTACAACTATTTTCATAATCTGATGTGGATTTTTTCTTCATTAATTAAATACTCTTTTAGTGAATCGACTGTCTCAAAATTGTAATGGAAAACTGAAGCAATGGAAGCTGCGTCTATATATGTGTTTTTGATAACATCAGATATATGTTCCTTTGAACCTGCACCTCCAGAGGAGATAATCGGAATAGACACTAATTCTGAAATTAACTTATTTAGCTCTAGATCATAACCTCTTTTAGTCCCCTCTTTATCTATAGAAGTTATCATAATTTCTCCTGCGCCCAGGGATTCAACTTCTTTTGCCCATTCAAGAACATCTTTACCTGTTGGCTCCCTTCCATTATCTACATAAACTTCCCATTTGTTATTAGCAATTTTTTTAGCGTCTATAGAAGCCACAATACATTGTGAGCCAAATACTTCAGAACTTTCTTTGATGAAATTAGGGTTTCTTACAGCTGCTGTATTTATTGCTGTTTTATCTGCTCCAGCGTTTAATGCTGTTTGTATATCCTCAATTTTTCTTATTCCACCACCGACTGTAATTGGAACGAAAACATCTTTACAAGTCATCTCAATAATTTCTGATAAACTATTTCTATCATAGTAAGCAGCTACAGCATCCATGAAAATAATTTCATCGACTCCTTGATTATAATATCTTATTGCCATTTCATTTGGGTTACCAACTTTACGAAGTCCCTCTAAATGAATTCCTTTAATGACATAATCATTTTTTATGTCTAATCTTGCAATTATTCTAATCTTATTCATTATGATGTAATTCTTGAAATTGTTTTTGATGTTTAATATTCCATAATTCTTTGGAATTTAATAACTGTAAAAATAATTGATCACTTCTGCCCATTCCGAAGTGAAATTTTTCTTTAGTGTTTGATTTTCTTTCTTTATTTAATAATTTTACTTTGTTAATTGCTTCTAAAATATCTTTAACATCATAACTAGTGTTAATAATAGAATCGAGTTTGGCTCGGTTATTTTGTCTAGTCCCTATGTCTATAGTACATACGCCATAATAAGGGGCTTCTCTAATACCAGCGCTCGAATTTCCAATTATAAATTCAGATTCTCTTAGAAGTCTTAAAAAATATTCAAATCGAAGAGATGGAAAGATTTTAAAATTTTTATTATCTTTTGATTTTAATTTTAAAATTTTTTCTAATATTTTTTTTGAGCCTAAATCATTGTTTGGATATACCAAAATATAATTAGTATTACTTTCCTCCAATGAAGTTATGAAATTTTCTGCATATTCTGACATCTTTTCATACTCAGTTGTAACCGGATGAAACATAGCAATTGCAAAATTTTTAAATGGTATTTCATAATAATTTTTCACCAATTTTGTTTCTGGTAAATTATTTTCATCCATCAAATCTAAATCTGGTGAACCTAAAATAAATATAGATTTATCATATTCACCAAGCTGAATAAGTCTTTTTTTTGCCTCATCATTGGCTACTAAATGGATATGAGACATTTTTGTAACTGAATGCCTTATTAATTCGTCAATAGTTCCAGATATTTCTCCGCCCTCAATATGTGCTACTAAAATATTATTTAAGCTACCTACAATAGCTCCAGCTAATGCTTCTATTCTGTCTCCATGTATGACAATTAAATCTGGTTTTAATTTTGAAATATACTTTGAAAAACCTTCTATAGTTTTTGCCAGGGTTCTATCCATATATTCAGCAGAATCATGATTGTTAAAGTAAGATAAGTTTTTAAATCCTGCTTTAACTATTTCTTCCGCAGTATAACCATATATTGGATTATTATGCATCCCAGTAATAAAAACATGTGTATCAAATGATTTATTATTTTGAGAAATTGTAATCAATGATTTGAGTTTTCCAAAATCTGCCCTTGTTCCTGTTAAAAAAACAATTTTTTTCATTTCTTAATGTTTTTCTTTTTTAAATGGGTATCAATTTTTATATCATCTAAACTGTATTTACCTAAAATACTATTAAATTCTTCTGCTAATATTTCTCCTATACCAGGCCTTTTCACCCATATATTGTCTTTTGTGAATTTTTCACCTTTCTTAATGTCTTTTATAGAAACAACTGTAGCAAATGCAAAATCAATCGTAACTTTTTCTTCTTCTGCTGGTTCCTTAGTCCCTCCCCTCATTTGCCAAATTAAATTACTTCCTTCAATTAATTCTTTACATTCATTTTCATCCATAGAACATACAATATCTGGACCGGATCTTTCTTTATGATCAGTAAAATGTCTCTCTAAAATTGAAGCTCCTAATGCTACAGCTCCCCAACAAGCATGACTTGTTAGAGTATGATCTGATAATCCATAAATATTATTTGGAAAAGCATTAGACAACTCGGTCATTGCGCCAAAACGCACTAATCGGGCTGGAGTTGGATATAAGTTTGTTGTATGTAGCAAAGCTAATGGTATATTCGCATTTTTAAAAATGTTAACGGCTTTTTTAATACTTTCAATTGTATTCATCCCAGTACTCAATATTACTGGCTTCCCAAAAGTTGAAATATGTTCCAATAACGGATAATTGTTACATTCACCTGAACCAATTTTATAAGCTGGAACATTGAATCTCTTCAATCTTTCAGAAGCTGCCCTTGAAAAAGGAGTTGAAATAAATATCATACCTTTACTTTCAACATAGTTCTTCAAAGCATATTCATCATCTTCATCTAATGCACAACGCTTCATTATTTCGTAAATAGAAACATCTGCATTTCCAGGAATAACATTTTTGGCTTCCCCGCTCATTTCATCATCTACTATATGAGTTTGGTGCTTGACACACTCAACACCTGCCCTATGAGCAGCGTCTACCATTTCTTTCGCTACTTCTAAAGATCCTTCATGATTTATGCCAATTTCAGCTATTAGAAATGGTGGATAATCGGGTCCAATTTTTCTATTTCCAATTTGGATAAAATTATTTTCTTTCATTTTTTTAATTTTAAAATGAACTCTGCAAAGATAAAATCATTTAAATAATCTATATCTACTGTAGATTCTAAAGTATTACAAATTAAGGGGTAAACATCGTCTGTGATCACTTTACCATCTAAAATACTATCTATTTTTGTTATATATAAGAGTCCATTTTCGAAATATAATTTTTCCAAATCTTGTGACCTTTGACCTGGTACATAATTTATTGGTTTAAAAAAAGCGTTTTCAATTTTACCTAGTTTTTTCTCCGAAACTGAAAATGTAGCCAAACTGTTTCTCTCTGTTTTTTTAAAATAGTTCAAAGCTTCTTCAAGCAAGCTATCCTCTCTAAAAGGGTTAGTAGGCTGCAGTAAAATAATTGCATCGCATACTATCTTATTTTTTTTAAAATAATTCGCATGATGTTTTAAAACATCAGCGGTAGATGAAAAATCATTTCCTAATTCGTCTGGTCTTAATAACGTCATTACACCATTTGAATTCGCAAACTCTAATATTTCCCGATCGTCAGAATTTACCCAAATATCTTCATTTGAAAAGTTTTTCAATGCAAAGTCGATTGAATGTTGAATTAAAGGTTTACCTCCGAGTATTTTCATATTCTTTCCTGGAAGTCTTTTTGAGTTCGCTCTTGCAGGAATAATTATTTTAAATATCATTTCTTCTTATTTGTGGAAATATAATTAGTAAAATCCTTTTTTTAGATAATTTAAAGTCTAGAGTTAACTAAATTCCTTGGAAAAAATCCTTTTAAATCATAAACAATACTATTAGAGTCTTTCTTTAAAGACTCAATGTTTATCATTGAAAATTTGTCATGCGAAACCGCTAATAAAATTCCGTCATATTTTTCTTTAATCTCATCTATAAGATGTATCCCATACTCCTGTTTTACTTCTTCAGTATCGGCTTCATAATCATAAGCATCAACCTCTAAACCAAACTCTTTTAGCTCATTATGCACATCTGCTACTTTTGAATTTCGGATATCCGGACAATTTTCTTTAAAAGTAACTCCTAGTATTAATATTTTAGAGCCCATTATTTGTTTACCAGCCTCGATAAGCATTTTGATCATCTTGTTTACTACAAAAGAGCTCATGTTATCGTTTATACGCCTACCACTTAAGATCACTTCTGGATGATAGCCAAGGTTTTCTGCTTTATACGTTAAATAATAAGGGTCTACACTGATACAGTGTCCTCCAACAAGACCTGGCCTGTATTTAAGAAAATTCCATTTTGTCCCAGCAGCGTCAAGAACATCTTGAGTATCTATACCTACCCTGTCAAATATTAAAGCCAATTCATTTACAAACGATATATTTACATCACGTTGTGCATTTTCAATAGCCTTACTAGCTTCCGCTACTTTCATACTTGCGGCCTTAAAAGTGCCTGCAATAATGATTGAACTGTATAAATCATCTACAAAGTTAGCAATCTCAGGAGTTGAGCCTGATGTTACTTTTTTAATAGTAGTTAAAGTATTTATCTTATCCCCAGGGACAATTCTCTCTGGTGAATATCCACAGTAAAAATCAGTATTAAAAGTTAATCCACTTGCTTTCTCTAATAAAGGTACACACACCTCTTCCGTGCATCCTGGATAAACAGTGCTTTCATAAATAACAACATCATCTTTTTTAAGAATGTCACCAAGCATTTTAGAGGCACTTCTTAATGGATTTAAGTCTGGAGTTTTGAATTCATCTATAGGAGTTGGAACTGTTACGATGTATACATTACACTCTTTAATGTTATTAATATTTGCACTAAAGGTAAGCTGCTTAGCACTAATTAGTTGCTCTGGTGAAGCTTCATTGGTATGGTCAATTCCTTTTTTTAATTCATCAATTCTAGCCTGGTTGATATCAAATCCTAAGGTTGGATATTTTTTTCCAAACTCAATAGCTAAAGGAAGTCCAACATAGCCTTGTCCTATTACTGCAATTTTTACTTTTTCAATATTCATGTTAATTCTTGTTAACTTTTATATTTTTCATTTTTTCTCCTAATTAATCTAACAGACTTTTAAGATTGAAGTTTGCCTAATTGCTTTTTTTTTTAAATACATCACCAGCTAAGCTTCTACGCAAATAACTAAATCTATTTATGACACCATTATTTTTTTTGATGAAGCTATAGTTAAAAACGCGATAAGAGCCTTTATCGAGCGTTAGCTTATTGTAAATTTAATAATTGAGATTTAGAAACTTAGGTGACTTTTTGCTTGATTGCGTAATGCCTTATAAGCACTAGAGGAATAGCTACCGCACGGATTATTTAATCAAATATTTTGATTTAATATTACACCGTTCAACTATCGATATTATATTATATGTGTTTTTTTTGTGCCAAGGTTTTAATAGAGAATGTCGTTTTCTGAGATTTCGATCTTTTTTGTAGAACCAAGAATACGTAGAAGGATGCCAACTCTTTTTTTTGTAGGCAGAGTGCAAATTTTAGCAATATTCCCTTTAAAACAACCGTTTACAATATTTACTTCCTGGCCAATTTCAATATCCTGTTCCAAGGGGTCTAATCGTGATGATTTTTCTAATAAATTAATGCTTTTAATTTCTTCCTCAGACATATATGGGATATTTTTGCCAAATTTTATGATATTTTTTATGCCCTTTGTGTACTTAACTGATGAGTAATTATCGATGTCAGTATTTATAAAAATATAACCAGGAAACATTACTTCTTCTTTAGGACTACAATTATGTTTTTTTATTATTATTTTTGGTAAATAATAGTCAAATCTTTGATTTGATAAATTGCTCTCTAGTCTTTTCACCTCATTAATTTTGTAGGTTGCTACAAGCCAAAGTTTCATGTTCAATGCAATGGTGCCCAGGGCCGGACTTGAACCGGCACGAAGTTTCCTTCGAGGGATTTTAAGTCCCTTGTGT
>MDSZ01181211.1_pt1 | contig 26076 bp, 28 predicted proteins | sample 811201 | NCBI WGS metagenome assembly MDSZ01 (sample SAMN05326647, study PRJNA326480) | marine metagenome | isolation source: seawater | place: Indian Ocean: North | collected 2010 | reverse complement strand
TGGATGATCTTTAAAATCCTCATCACAATTAAAATATCCTTTAATGTTACAGCAGGACAATTTTGAAACGTTGTTATCAATATCTTCAATACAATCGTTCAAATTCCACAGAAGGTTAGATGTGGCTATTTCTATCGAATTTTTTAATAAGTTAATGTCATATTTTTCTTTTATTTTCCCAGCATTCTCAACTCCATTTTCAGTCAAGGCTAATTGACCAGAAATAAAGATTAGATTTTGACGTAAAATATAAGGCTTATAATTGGCTAGGGTTTTATTTTTTGGAAGAAATCTTTTTATTTGTAATAAATTGAGTTTTGTTTTTAGATAATCATTCATCAATTTTGTGATTGCATGTTAAACATTTAAATTTTTTCGCTTCTTTATACATTGTAAAATTTCCACATTTATCGCAAGGATCACCTTCAAATTGGTAATGATTTTGAATTTTTTCGGCCTCAGATTTTTCATTTTCATTAGTTATTAATGTAAGATTGTTATCGAAGACTTTTTTTCTTATGTATCCTTTGCTTGCAAACTCTTTTAGAACAATTTCCGCATCTTTTTTATTATTTTTTACATATTCATTAGGAATAAGTTCAGTTGTTTGATTTTGGTCATGGTTACTAAAATCATCTCTTCCAAGATAGGATATGGCTAACTCTTTGAAAATATAATCAAGTACTGAAGTGGAAAACTTAATCTCTGTATTTCCATGAACCTGTCCACTTGGTTCGAATCTTGTAAAAGTAAATGCTTCTACGAACTCTTCTAAAGGAACACCATATTGAAGACCGATGGAAACTGAAATTGCAAAGTTATTCATCAAACTTCTAAACGCTGCTCCTTCTTTGTGCATGTCAATAAAGATTTCACCAAGTGATCCATCCATATATTCGCCTGTTCTTAAATAAACCTTATGTTTGTTGATTGAAGCTTTCTGTGTGTAACCTTTTCTTCTATGAGGAAGTTTTCTTCTATTTACATTAGTTGAGATTGCAGAATCTTTACTTCTTAGACTTTGAATCTGACTAATGAGTATTTTTGAATCTTTATCTACTTTTTTTAGTATAATTTTTCTATTATTTTCAGTTGCAGAACTGAGGTGATTTTGAATTTTATCAATAAAATTGTCGATAAAGTTTTTTAAATCGTTATATTTATCCATATAATTAATTTAATTGAGTTAGATTTTTTAAATGAGTTTATCATATAATTCTTGGTTTTTTAAAGTATATTGTAATATTTTTACAAAAAAAGTTGGTAAAGATGATTACGGTAATACTTATTTCGTGAAAAGGAGAGTTTCTCCAAAAAATAATTTTAGACAAAGACGCCTAGTTATTTATAATGGAGCAGTAGAGGCAAGCAAAATTCCTCAAGAATGGAATGCTTGGTTACACCATATGACAGATGAAGTGCCTAAAACTAGCTCTAAAAAACTATCTTGGATCAAAGATCATGTGCCTAACTTAACAGGGACACCCTTTGCTTACGAATATAAAGACAAAAAAGATTCATCTAAAATAAAAAACGTTTATTCTATATGGAAACCAAAATGAAATTGAAAGTTAAAAAATTTTTCTTTGGTTTTATAACCTTTGTAATAATTTTAAACCTGATAGTTTCAAAAAAAGAAGCAAATAATAATGATTACAACAATTTTAATGCAACATTTAATAAAATTGACGGTGTCAACGTTGGAACGGATGTTGTTATATCAGGAATAAAGGTTGGTCAAGTACAGAAAATATTTCTAAAAGATAGTTTTCCCAAAATCTTTGTATCTGTTAAAAAAGGAATAAAGATAAATGATGATTCATCTTTATCTATTCAAACGGATGGGCTTTTTGGAAAAAAATTTCTAATAATAGAGATAGGTGGAAGCGAGAAATTTTTAAAAGACGGAGATAAATTTTCTTTTACTGAAGATTCCATTGTTATAGAAGAACTTTTGCAAAAGATAATAGAAATAGGTGAAAAGAATAAAGAAATATGAAGCAAAATTATATTGAAACAATTTTAGGAGGATTTACTGTAATAATCGCTATATTATTCTTCGCTAAGTTTCTAAATGCCAATATTGATAAAAAATCTGATAGCACTTATTTACTTAAAGCAAAATTTCTAAAAGTAGGTGGCATAATGATAGGTAATGATGTAAAACTCAGTGGTGTCAAAGTCGGGGTTGTAAGTGATGTTCGGCTCGATGAGGACTACTTTGCAGAAGTTGTATTCAAAATATATTCTGACATAATGATTCCAAAAGAAATATCAATTGAAGTATCCAGTGATGGGATACTTGGAAATAAATATTTATCACTCACGCCACTAAACAGAGATTCTAAAGTTTTTTTGGATAACAATTCTGAAATTAAAAATGTAAAGGATTTTCAGTCAATAGAAGATCAAGTCAGCAAAATTATATTTTTAGCTACACAATGAAATGAATAAAATTGAAGATAAAGAATTTTTATGGATAGATAAAACTAAAAAAGTTATCTCTTGTGAAGAAACCAATAAAGTTCTTAACGAAAATTTTTCAGAAATTTCATCTATAATTCAGAACTCATTTGATGATGCCATACTAATTGGATGTGATGAAAATGATTTTAAGAGAAAATTAGAAAGTCTTATTAAAAACTTAGAATTTTCAATTGGAAAAAAATGAAAATCTTATTATTGGTAAACTTTATTTCAATAATTTGGACTGACTTAATATTTTCCCAAGAAATAGAATGTCAAGGTGCGGTATTGAGAATTTTAAATAAAACTACTAACGAAAAAATATTTTATACAGTTCCTCTTTCTCAAACAATTGAACTTCATAACTCAACCATAGTTGTGCATAGATGTGTAAAGATTGAATATGAAGGTACAAATGATGACGTAGCATTGCTGATGCACAAGTTTAACGAGAGTGGAGCGCAAGAAAAATTTTTTTTTGGCTGGATTTTTAATTCTTCTCAATATATCAACTCTCCAAATAATCCTGTTTATGATATTAAACTTCAAGAGTGTTTGGAGGAAGATCCAATTTTTTTAAAAAATAAAGAATCTATTTAAAAATAACATTCAATAAAGTTGTTTAATCTAACAGGAAAATCATGGTTTTTATAAAATTTATTCTCTCTCAAAATTTCTTGATATTTTTTTCTTGAAATTTTCTTGGTTCCAAATTGTTTTAAATGTTCTGAATAAAATTGTGTGTCGATGAATTCAAATTTAGCCTGTTTAAGTAAAGCTGCAAGATAGGTAAGTGCAACTTTGCTTGCATTCTTTTCTGTGCTGAACATACTTTCACCGCAAAATATTTTACCGATTATTATACCATATAATCCTCCAACTAAAGAGCCTTTAGAAAAGCATTCTATTGATTTAGCAAAGCCTAGTTCATGAAGTTTAATATAATTGTCAATTATTTGTTCATTTATCCAAGATGTATTTCGGTATTTATTCTTGGCACAAAGTTTTATTACCTTTTCAAAACTACTGTTTATTTGAATATTATATTTTTTTTTTTAATCACTTTCCATAAACTTTTTGAAACTTTAAATTCCTTAAGATCTATTATTCCCCTTTCTTTTGGTTCCACCCAATAAATATAAGGATCATAATTTGAATCTGACATCGGAAAGAGGCCTTTTTGGTAAGCTTTAAGAACTAAATCAGTAGATAAAAACATTTTTACTTAGGAATTCAGCTTATCATACCAGCTTATATCATAATTAGCTTTATAAAAATCTTTGTGGTTCAGAATTTTTTTTAGAACCTGAATATTTGTATCAATGCCCTCTATAACATATTCATCGAGTGCTCTTTTTAGGCGCATTATACACTCTTGTCTATTTTTACCCTTTGATATTATTTTCGAAATAAGGCCATCATAAAAAGATGTAACACTACAACCTGAATATAAAAGTGAGTCTATTCTTATTCCGGGCCCACCTGGTGGATGATAAGTTGTTACAAGGCCAGTGGATGGAAACATAGTTATCGGGTTTTCAGCGTTGATTCTGCACTCGATGGAATGACAAGTCTTAATTATATCACCCTGAGATACTGAAAGTTTTTGGCCAGATGCAACGTTTATTTGTTCTTTAACCAAATCAATATTAAAAACTTCTTCTGTTACAGTATGCTCAACTTGAAGTCTAGTATTCATTTCGATGAAGAAAAATTCTCCATTGCTGAATAAAAATTCTACAGTACCTAAATTTTTATAACCTACTTTCTTGAATGCTTTCATTGTTATATCACAAACTTTTTCTCTTTCACTCACACTTATAGCTGGGCTTGGACACTCTTCTATGATTTTTTGATTTCTTCTTTGAATCGAACACTCTCTTTCTCCTATATGAATAAGATTGCCACTCTCGTCACCTATGATTTGAACTTCAATATGTTTTGGGTTTTCAATGAATTTTTCAATATAAACATTGTCATTTCCAAAACTTTGAATTGTTTCTTTTTTTGCAAGTAAAAAATTATCTTTAAGATCTTTCTCTTCAAATACCTTTTTTATGCCTCTACCTCCACCTCCATTGCTTGCCTTAATAAGAACAGGATAACCTATCTCTTTAGATATAGTTTTAGCCTCTGAATAACTTTTTATATTTTTTTTACTTCCTGGAATAATAGGAAGACCAATTTCTTTAGCAAAGTTTTTGGCTTTAACTTTATCCGACATTTTTTCTATGTGTTCATGATCTGGGCCAATGAATTTAAAACCATGATCATTTACTATTTTAGCAAAACTCGCATTTTCTGAAAGCATTCCAATCCCAGGATGAATTGCGTCAACATTTGCAATTGTTGCTGCAGAGATTATTGAGGGTATATTTAAATAAGAATTTTTAATTTGAGGCGGACCTATGCACACACTTTCGTCTGCTAATCTTACAAACATCTCTTTTTCATCTGCTGTTGAGTGAACAACCACGGTTTTTATTCCTAATTCTTTGCATGCTCTCAGAATCCTTAGAGCTATTTCACCTCTGTTTGCAACTAAAACCTTTTTAAGCATTACTCGATCAGAACAAGAGGTTCTCCAAATTCTACAGGAGCTTCATTTTTTATGAAGATTTTTTTGACAGTACCATCTCTATCAGCAACTATTTCGTTCATTGTTTTCATGGCCTCAATAATTAATAAGACTTGTCCTATTTTAACACTTTGTCCAACCTCAATAAATTGTTTAGATCCTGGTTCAGGACTTAAGTAAGCAGTTCCAACTAAAGGAGATTTTAGTGAAGCTTCTGGCTTTTCTGCAATTTTTTCTTTGTTTGAATTTACTACATCTTTTCCAGAAATTAATGGTTTTTTGATTTCATTCAAATTTTTTTTAAGTTTATATGAGAATTTTCCGTTAGAAATCTCTAACTCTGAAAGATTATTTTTCTCCATGAGTTTTGAAATTAGACCTACATCATCGATAATTTTTTTGTCAATTTTTGTCATTTTATAAGTATTTAAATGAAGTTATTGCAACTTGGTACACATCTGTTCCAAACCCAGCTATAATACCATCAACAACTGGGCTTATAAAAGATTTTTTTCTAAACTCTTCCCTTTTATAAATATTAGATATATGAACTTCAATTTTAGGAACTTTTAATACTTTAAGAGCATCATGTATTGCGATAGAAGTGTGAGTAAACGCGCCTGCGTTAATTATTATGCCTTCAAATTTTTTTGATTGGTGAAGTTTATCAATGATTTCACTTTCGGAATTACTTTGAAAGAAATGTAGTTCCAACCCATCATTCTTAAAATTTTTAATACATTCTTCTTCTATTTGTTTTAGTGTTTTTTTACCATAGATTTCAGTCTCTCTTTGTCCAAGAAGATTCAGATTAGGTCCATTAATTATTATTATTTTTTTCATTTTATTTCTTTTTTTTCATTTCGTATTCTAAATCAGACAATTTTTTGATAAGAGATCTGTCCTTCGAAATTTTTTTTGCTCTATCAATGTGTATTTTAGCATTTTCGAATTTATTTAATAATATATATTTTTCAGCAAAAGCATAAGATGAATAGTCTAATTTTTTTAATTTTCCATAATTTAAACCTAAATAATGCCATGCATCAATTGGAAATTCATCTTTTTTTATATATGACCATAGTAAATTAATAGATTTTTCTTGATTAACCTTTATATTACTATGATATAAGGATTTCGCTAAAAATAACTTAAATTCTTTTTCATTTGGTAACATTTGATTTGATATTGAGAAAGCTTTAATTGCTTTTTTAAACATTCCAGTTTCATAGTACATTTGACCCTTTAGTTCATAAAAGTAGGGATTTTTTGAATCCAATTGGATGCATTGATTTATTAGTGATATTGCATCATTAATTTTCCCAATTTTATAATTGTTTAAGGCATAGGCGTATAAACTTTCAATGCCTTTTTTTTGGGGGTATATAATAGCTATTTGCTCTGATGATAGGAAAAATCCGTTTAATTTAGATTTAGCTAGTTTAAATCTATAATCTAATTCATCGTATTGTTTTAATTTCTGTCCTTCAAAATTTATCTTAATGTTCCTTATTCTTTCTGTCGATAATGGGTGTGTAAGAAGGTATGGATTAAGTTTTTTTATTTTTTCGTTTCTTTGTATTTGCTCAAAGACATTTATAATACCTTGAAGGGAAAAACCATTTCTTTTTAATAATCTTATAGCAGTTTGGTCTGCTAAGGATTCTTGTGATCTTGAAAAAGCTAGAAGTTTTGTTGTGCTTAAATGTTGTCCACCCATAAGCAATGCTGAACCAGCATTATAAGCCCCACTAGCAATCGCTCCAATAGCTAGTATAGAAGATAAAATATTGATATTTGAAGTTTTTTCCATGGCCATTTGTCTTTTTTGGAAATGTCCGCCGATTATATGACCAATTTCATGAGAAATAACACCAGCAAGATCGTCCACTCCTTTGCTTTTAAGTAGAAGCTCAGTTGTAAAGAAAAATTTCTTATCTGGAGTTACTAATGCATTTATATATTTTTTATTATCAATATAAAAAGTTAATTTTTGTTTCTCGAGTTCTGTATTTTTTATTAATATTTTACTTATATCATAAAGAAGGTTTTCGATTTCTGCATCTCTTACTACATTGATTGAATTAGCTTTGACTAGATTAAAAAAACTGAATATTACAAAAGTTATTAGTATTCTCATGAAAATTAGTTTAATTTACACCTTTAAAATAAATGACAAATAAAACATATTATCCAGCATCCAGATCAAATATAGATTCATTTTATGTTATGGATCTATTATATAGAGCAAATAAACTAGAAGCGAATGGTAAAAAAATTTTTCACCTTGAGTTAGGGGAACCTAAACCTCAAACACCAAAAGATGTTCTGAGGGAAGCTTCAAAGTTGGCAAAACAAAATTTACCTGGCTATACACCATCTAATGGGATAGAAATTTTAAGAGAGAAAATTACCAGTTTTTATCTTTCAAAATACAAATTAAAAATTGATAAAAACCAAGTTTTTGTAACCACAGGTTCATCTGGTGCTTTTTTATTAACTTTTTTATCTTGCTTTGACTCTGGTGATAAGGTTGGAATTTTTAACCCAGTCTATCCTGCCTATCGAAATATTTTAAAATCTTTGAATGTTGAAGTTATTGAAATTTATCCAAAAAATAGTGAAATTAATAAAATTGACATTTCAGCTATTTCTAAATTAGATATTGATGGTTTAATAATTTCTAATCCAAATAATCCAAATGGACAAACTTTCTCAAAAGATGAGATGGATTTTATTTATAAACATTGTGAAAAAAAAAATATAAAACTTGTATCTGATGAAATATATCATGGCATTGAGTTTGAAAATTTAGTTGATTCAATGTTAAATTTTGGAAAAAATACAATCGTAATCAATAGTTTCTCTAAATTTTTTTGTATGCCCGGTTGGAGGTTGGGTTGGGTTATAATTCCAGAAACGCTTACTAAAAACTTTTTAAAATTATCTCAAAATCTTTTTATATCCTCAGGGAATATTGCACAGTATTCTGCTATTAAAGTATTTGATTGCATAGATGAACTTAAAAATTTAGTCCAACAATACCATTTCACAAGAAATGAAGTTAATAAGATTCTTTCAAAAATACCTTTAATTAATTATGTAAAACCGTCAGGTGCCTTTTATTATTATCTTGATATAAGCAAAACAAAATTGGATTCATTTAGTTTTGTAAAAAGATTAATGGACGAAACAGGTGTGGTTCTTACTCCAGGTATTGATTTTGACAAAAAGAATGGAAATAAAACTGTAAGATTATCTTTTTCTTCAGAAACAAATCTAGTTATTGAAGGAGTTGGTAGAGTTTATAATTGGTTCAAAAAAAATTATTGATTCCACCAACCTTGTCTTTTTTCTACTTTTTTCTCATTGTCTTTTGGTAGAACCTCTAAAGCTCGAATTTTTTTATTTTTATGAGGTAATTTTTTTTCATCCTTTAAATCTTTTTTATTACCATCACCAAAATCTTTTGCTTTAGCTCTGTAACTAACTCTTTTTTTTATTGGTAAAACTTCAACTTTTTCCTTGATATCTTTTTTTTCAGGCTTCGCACCAGAAATTTTAAGATAATCTGTGAAGTTTTCAATATTACTTCTTTCATGACAATTTTTATAGAGAATTTCTGTTGCAGAGCATACTAAATATTCATTTTCTTTTAAGTTAGGATAATGAACTGTTAATACCTTTTTGGAAAGTAAACTTGTTTTACTGCCATTAATCTTCTTATTGATTTCTTCATAAAGTTTTTCGCCTGTTAATAGAAAGAGATTTTTATAACTGACATTATATGAAAATTCATTACAAACCCTAAATAACTGTTCTAGTAAAAAATTTATTGAAGTTATGCTTCCATAACCATTACATGTGTGACAGCGTGAAGACATAACAGTATCTGTCGTAACTTTAAGCCTTTGTCTTGATAGCTCTAACAATCCAAAATTACTGATTCTTCCTATTTGAACTCTTGCTCTATCATCTTTAATATATTCTTTTAGCTTTCTTTCAACTTTTATATTATGACCTCTCTCAAGCATGTCTATGAAATCTATTACAATTAAACCAGCTAAGTCTCTAATTTTAAGCTGTCTACTAATCTCCTCCGCAGCTTCTAAATTTGTTTTGAAGGCGGTATCTTCAATGTTTCTTTGCTTGGTATATTTTCCAGAATTAATATCTATAGAGACAAGTGCTTCTGTTTGATTTATTACTAGATAACCTCCCGATTTTAGGTTTACAGTAGGATTATTTATACCAATAATTTTCTTTTCGAGACCAAACGAAGAAAATAAAGGTTTTTTCTCTTTGTAAAGTTTTAAAGTTTTTAAAGAGTTGGGCATAAATTGTTTAATAATCTCTCGCGATTTTTTAAGAGTGTTATCGTCATTTATGAGAATTTCATTAAATGAAGAATCAAAATAGTCTCTTAAACATCTTTTTATTATATTATCTTCTTCATGTATTAAGCAAGGAGCATTGGATTTAATGGTTTTAGATGTTATTTCAGACCACAATTTTATTAAAGAACTATAATCTCTTTTAATTTCTTTAATGCCCATAACCTGTCCAGCAGTTCTAATTATAACCCCCATTCCTTTTTTAATGTTAAGCTTGCTTAAAATATCTTTAAGTTTTTTACGTAATTTAATATCTTCAACTTTTCTTGATACCCCACCTCCCTTATTGGTATTTGGCATCAAAACACAATACTTACCAGCTAGCGAAAGTCTTGTAGTTACAGCTGCTCCTTTATTTCCTCTCTCCTCTTTTACAACTTGTATAAGTATTACTTGATTACTTTTTATTACTTCTTGAATACTATATTTTCTATGAAAAACTACTTGGGGCTTCTTAGATGAGGGTTTGAACTTTTTTCTTCTTCTTATTTTTGTATTTGGAAACTCATCTATTGGTTTATAATTAAAAAAATCAAATACTTTGGACAAAAAACCATTTTGATTAGATAAATCTTTATTGTTATCCTCTTCGTCACTTGATCTATTTTCAGAAAACTCATCATCTTCGCCATCATCGTCATCGTCATCAAGTGGTATTGTTTTTGAGGCTTCTAATTCTTGTTGAAGTAATTTTTTTTTATCTGCAGTAGGAATTTTAAAGTAATCCGGATGAATTTCATTATATGCTAGAAAACCATGTCTATTTCCACCATAATCTACGAAGGCGGCTTGTAAGGATGGTTCAACCCTTACAATCTTAGCTAAATAAATATTTCCTTTAATTCTTTCATTTTTAATTTTCTCTGATTCATAGTCAATAAGACTGCTTTCCTGAATCATAGCAACTCTGATTAAATCCTTTTGAGATGCGTCAATTAACATTTTCTTCTTCATTTTAATAATTCCTTAAATTCTTAAAGTTTTGTAAATATATAATATACGAAAAAAAAAAAAAAAAAATCGAAGATATTGATTTTTTTTAAAAAAAAAACACTATATTTAGTATAATTAACTTATTTTTAAATTGATCAACTTTTTTAAACTCATTTTACTTTTTATTATCTATTGTAATCAAGCATATTCTAATGAATTAGTAAATTTAAGATTTGGTTCTAATGAGGAAAAAAAAAGAATTGTTTTAGATTTTTCAGAGGATACACCATTCAATCATAAGGTTTTAGAAAAAAAAATTGAAATCACCTTTAATAAGAAAATAAAGATAAATAATAAAATTAATATTGAAAATAATGGAGTTAAATTAAAGTATGATGAAAAAACAAATAAAATAATTTTAATTTTTAAAAAAAATATTTTTTCAACAAATGTTTATTTACTTAAAAAAAAGAAAAATCTTCATTCAAGAATAGTCATTGATTATTTTTACAAAAGCAAAAGGAAAAGAATTGTAATAATAGATCCTGGTCATGGAGGGAAAGATTCTGGAGCAGTCGGACTTTATAAAAATCTTGAGAAGAATATTACTTTGAAAGTTGGTTTATTACTTAAAGATGAGTTTAAAAAGAAAACTGATTACAAAATAATATTAACAAGAGAAAAAGATTATTTTATTAAACTTAGGAAAAGAACAAAAATAGCTAAGCAAAACAATGCTGATATTTTTATTTCTCTTCATGCTGATTTTAATAAGAATTCGAGAGCCAGAGGAATCTCTTTGTACACTCTTTCTGAAAGAGCATCAGATAAAGAAGCTGCTGCCTTGGCAAGAAGAGAAAATAGATCCGATTTAATCGATGGTGTTGATTTATCAAGCGAAAGTTCTGAGGTAACATCGATACTCCTTGATTTAACAAAAAGAGATACGCTTAATCAATCAAGTTTATTAGTTAATTTTCTTATTGACGCTTTCAAAAAAGATATGAACCTTCTTCAAAGAACCCATCGCTACGCTGGTTTTGCAGTTTTGAAATCTTTGGATATTCCTTCAGTTTTAATAGAAATGGGTTATCTTTCTAATAAACATGATTCAAAGTTATTGATGACAGACAAATACCAAAAAAAATTATCCAAAAAAATTGTTAAAGCTGTTATTGATTATTTTAATTGGAAAGATAAAAATAATAGATAAAGTTATTGAATGTTAAGATATTTTAAAAACATTTTTTTCATTTTATTAAGTGCTTTAATATCAACCTTTCTTATTTTTATTTTTGTAATTTATATTTTTGGAAGAGATCTTCCTAATTTCGATAAATTATCCTTTTATCAACCAAGATTGGTTTCAAAAATTTATACATCTAATGGAAATTTTTTAGAGGATTACTCAAATGAAAATAGAATTTTTGCAAAATATGAAGAAATTCCAACTGAGTTGATAAATTGTTTTTTAGTCTCAGAGGATGTAAACTTTTATAATCATATTGGAATTGATGTAAAGGGGATATTTAGGGCATTTGTAAAAAATATTTTAAAAACATTTAGCAATAAGAGGTTAGAAGGTGCATCAACTATAACTCAACAAGTTGCAAAAAACTTTCTTCTTACCAATGAAATCTCCTACAGTAGAAAAATAAAAGAAATAATACTTGCACTTAGAATGGAAAAAGTACTCCAAAAAGAACAAATAATGGAACTTTATCTTAATGAAATTTATTTGGGTGGTGGTTCATATGGGATAAGGTCTGCCTCATTAAATTATTTCAATAAACCCTTATCTGATCTAGAGTTGGATGAAATGGCAATGTTAGCTGCTCTCCCAAAAGCTCCTTCTACTTATAATCCTTATAAAAATCCAATAAGAGCTTTAAAAAGGAGGAATTGGGTCCTAAAAAGATTATTGGATGAAGACTTTATTGATGCGCAGGAATTTTCTGCGATATTAAGTAAACCTATAAAATTATCGAAAAGTAAAAAAATTTTAAATAATAAAGCTTCATTTTTTAAAGAGGAAGTAAGAAGAGAAATAATTTCAATGTTTAATGAAAGTAAACTTTACGATAGTGGAATAACAATTATGACAAGTCTAGATGAAGATATTCAATTACAAGCAGAGGAATCTTTCAAGAAAGGTGTTAATGAATTCTCGAAAAGGAAAGGTTGGGAAGGTCCAGTTACTAATCTGGAAGTAAAGAAAGATTATTTAAAAAAAATAAAATCATTTAAAAGACCTGAGGGTTTATTCGATAAAACTCTTGGAATTATAACTAAAATTAAAAAGTCAAGCATAACAGTATTACTTCGAAACGAAAAAAAAATTGAGCTTAACAAAGAAAATATGAGTTTAATCAAAAAAAAAGACTTTAAAATTAAAAATAAATTTAAGATTGGAGATGTAATTGTTTTGAAATTTGATAAAAGTTCAAACAAATATAATCTTAGTCAAATTCCAAAAGTCAACGGTGGTCTTGTTGTTTTGGAAAATAAAACTGGAAGAATATTAGCAATGGTAGGGGGGTATGATTCTAGTTCCTCTTTCAATAGGTCAACTCAAGCTAAAAGACAGTTAGGGTCGTCGTTTAAACCAATTGTTTATCTGACTGCTCTTGAAAATGGTTATTCACCTGTAAGCAAAGTGTTAGATGCACCATTCGTAATTGATGATTTTTCAAAAGATGGAATTTGGAGACCAACAAATTATGGTGACAAATTTTATGGCTCAAGTACTTTGAGGTTGGGTATTGAAAAATCAAGAAATTTGATGACAGTTAGATTGTCAGATAGACTGGGTTTAGAAAAGATTGCAAAAATATCTGAAAATTTAGGAGTTTATGAGAAATTTCCATATCTAATTTCAAGTTCTTTAGGTTCATTGGAAAGCTCTCTTTTGAAAATTACAGCTGCATATGCTACCATAGCAAATGGAGGAAAAAAGGTAAGTCCAGTGATAATAGATGTAATTTATGATAATAACGGGAATTTTTTGTATAAAGGTGATATTAGAAATTGTATTAATTGTAAAATTGATTCAAGTATAGAAGCTAACACAACGTTAATTAATAATCTTCCTCTACCTGAAATTAAAAATAACAATGAAAATATTTTTTCAAGTGAATCAGCATATCAAATGACATCATTTTTGATGGGAGTTATTAAAAGAGGAACTGCAAAAAATATTAATGATTTTGATTTTCAAGTTGCAGGTAAAACAGGTACAACAAATGATAATCAAGATGCGTGGTTTATAGGTTATAATTCAGAAATTACTGTGGGTGTTTATGTGGGTTATGATGTGCCAAAGTCACTTGGAAGATTTGAAACTGGTTCTAGAGTTGCCGCACCAATATTTCACGATTTAATGAAAAAACTTTACGAGGATGTAAAACCAAAACCATTTGTAATTCCAGAAGACATAAAATTTATTAATATTGACCTTGATTCTGGTGAACCAAGTAATTTAAATTATATAACTGAAGCTTTTAAAAATAACTTTAAATTTAAAATGGATGAAATAAAAAATGAAGCAGACGAATTTGATTTTAAAGGATTTTACTAATGAATAATGACAACTCAGAATTAATTTTTAAAAATGAAGGTTTATTAAAAAACCTGAGGGGGTTTGTTTGAAAAGAAAAAAATTAAATTAGAGCTTGAAGAAATAAATGCTCGTCTAGAAAATCAAGAAAATTGGCAAAATCATAATTTGCTTAATAAAGACCTCAAGAGAAAAAATTATTTGGTTAATTTTATAAACTTGATAGAGGGAAATAGCAAATATTTAAAAGACACTATAGAATTGTTAGAAATTTCTTCAGAAAGTAATGACTTAGATCTAATCAATGATTTGAATCAAGAACTAAAAAAAATTGAAGGAATTTTGAGTAAACTCTATCTTGAAACATTAATGTCTGGTAAGGCTGATGCCAATAACTCTTTAATTGAAATTCATTCAGGTGCTGGTGGGGTTGAATCTCAAGATTGGGTTGCAATGCTTCTGAGAATGTATTCTAGATGGTGTGATTCAAGAGGTTTTAAAATTGAAATGGTAGATCAAAATGTGGGTGAAGAGGCTGGCTTTAAATCGGTTGCCTTTAAAATTGTTGGAGAAAATTCGTATGGCTGGTTAAAACATGAGAGCGGAGTACATAGACTAGTAAGAATTTCTCCATTTGATTCACAATCAAGAAGACATACAAGTTTTGCTTCAGTTTTTTGTTTCCCTGAGGTAGATCAAACTATTGAAATAGAAATTAATGAAAAAGATCTGAAGATAGACACATTTAGAGCTTCAGGTGCTGGAGGACAGCACGTTAATAAAACTGATAGTGCTATCAGAATAACTCATCTACCATCAAGAATTATAGTTCAATGCCAAAATAGTAGATCGCAGCATAGAAATAGATCAACTGCCCTCGAAATGTTGAAATCTAAGTTGTATGAAAAAGAGCTTGCCAAAGAAGAAGAGGAAAATAAAAAGAGTAGATCTGAAAAAGGGGATATAGGTTGGGGCAACCAAATTAGATCATACATAATGCAGCCCTATACAATGGTAAAGGATCATAGAACAAAAACACAATTATCAGATGTAAATTCTGTTCTTGACGGAAAATTAGATTTTTTTTTAGAAAACCAATTGATCAAGCTTGTTTAATTACAAAATCAAGAACTTCTTCAACGTGACCTTTTACTTTTACGTTTCTCCAACATTTTATGAGTACAAGGTTTTCATCAAATAAGAATGTAGACCTCTCAATTCCCATATATTTTCTTCCGTACATTGATTTTTCCACCCAAGTTTTAAATTCATTACAAATCTCTAGATTTTCATCTGATACTAATTTAATTTTTAGTTTGTGTTTAGAAATAAATTTCTCGTGCTTTTCAATAGTGTCCTTTGATACGCCCAAAATTGAGGTATTATTTTCTTCAAACTTTTCTAAATTACTGCTAAAGCTTATAGCTTCCTTAGTACATCCTGGTGTATCATCTTTTGGGTAGAAATAGATGATCAATTTTTTTCCTAATAAATCTTTATTTGTGATTTTATCGTTATTATTTATAATAAAATTCAGTTCTTTTAGCTTTTGACCTATTTTCATAATAAATTAGTTTTTTATATTGTTTTTTTCATGTTAGTTATATTGGAAAAAAGAGATTATGGCATCAAAAAAAAATTTTAAAACATCATTATTAATATCTTTAGTATTTCTATTTTTGTTAACTTTGGTTTTTAGCTTCATATTTTTAATTTCTTTAAAACCATTAAAAGTTAATTTTTTAAATTATTTTGATAGAGAAAGTGAAATATTCAAAAAAATTAAAGTTGAAGAGATTGGTGATGTTTATCTAAGTTTTAATAAAGTATCAAAAAACTTTGAATTATTGATAGAAGATTTAGTGGTTGATAATTCTTACTTTCCAAATATTTTGATTGGCATAGATTTAACATTTAAAAAGAAAATATATGAATTGTCATTAAAGATTTTTGATGGTGATATAGAGATTTATATACCAAAAAAATATAAAACGGTATCTGATGATTCTTCGTTATCATCAATATTAAAAAAAGAAATTAGTTTTTTAAATAAATTCAATTCTATCCAAATTGTTAATACTAAATTAAAAATTATTTTAGATGAGGATGTTCATAGAGAATATTTTGTTGACTTAAATTTAAATAGCATTGAGCTTATATGCTCCTTGTCAGAAGCAAGAGATTTAGAAAACTATTTATCTTTTGAGTTTATTAATAAAGATAATCAATATAACGTAAAACTTGATTCCAATAAGTTTAATTTTAACTTTTTAGAATATTTCTTTAGTTTTAATGATATTTCATTGGAAAATCTATATTTAACGGGATCATCTAGTTTTGTTATTGATCCTAACAAGTCAGTTCAGGATTTATTATTCAATTTGTCTCTTGATGGAAGTTTGAGTTATCCAACATATAATGGCTTGGAAAAAATAAATTTTTCTAATTCTCGAATTTATGGTGAGAAAAATATCGACACCGTAGATGTAATTTTAAATTTAAATCATTTTGAATCTCAATTTAAAACAGTTTTAAGGTTAAATTTAAATAATAAAAAATTATCAAAAGTTTACTTGGAGTTAGATAAAATAAAAGTTTCAGAATTACTAAAAATCTGGCCAAATCAATTTCAACCCTCTGTTTATTATTGGATGAAAGAAAATTCGAGTGGAAAAATCACTGATTTTGTTTTAAGTTCTCAAATTTTTGATTCTAATGCAAAATTAAATTTGAATAATCTCAATGGAAAATTTAATTTTTTTGAAACTAAAATTAAATACATGGAATCTATGCCATCTATAACGGATATTACCGGAAGTGCAATTATAAAAAATGAAAATATTGAATTTATAGTTTCATCTGGATTTTCAGAAAATTTAATAGTTAAAAGTGGCTTTATAAATTTATACGATCTTAATTCAAATTCTGAAAAAGCAATAGTGGATCTTAAAATTATATCTCGAAATCAGGACGTAATAAGATACTTAGATTTTTCACCAATTAATAAAAAAAATTACACAAAGTTGAAAAATATTCATGGTGATTCTACTGTAGACCTTCAATTGCAATTCCCGCTTTTAGTAGATTTACTTGCTGAAGATATTAAATATAAGTCAAAAGTTTTAATTGAAAATTCTGTCTTTAAAGAAGTTTTCAATAATTATGCTCTTGAAAACTTTAATTTAAATATTTCGATTGATAATTCGAATATAACGTATTCAGGAAGTGGGAAAATTTTTGATTCAGAAACAAGATTTACGGGAAAACAATTTAACGAAAATGATGAAATGAATGAAGAAATAACTGGAACTTATTTGATTGGCAATCAAGTTTTAAAATCTTTGTTTCCTGAAAATGATATTCACTTTGAAGGGAATGTTGAAGTTGATTTTAAAATTACTGAAAATGATAAAGGTTTTTCAAAGTTTGAAGGTATTGGTTTTCTTGATAATATTGCCTTAGATGTTGAATTCTTAGGTTCAGACCTTGACTTCGCTAAAGGAAAATTACGATTTTTAATAAGGCCTTATGATAATTTATTTTCAGGTTTTCTCGATGTTAAAACAAAAGATTTACAGATTGAGGTAAACACACTTTTTAATAGTAACGAAATAGTAGAATTTGATTTGCAAAACTTTAAATCTCCAATTCAAGACTTTAAATTAAATTATAAAATAGATGAAAATAAAATTTCGATCAAAGGCAATAAGTTAACGTTAGATAAAATAGATATTTTTGATGAAAGTAGTTTTGATAAAGATGATTTAGACTTAAATTTAGTAATCCAAAATTTTAATCTTGGGGAAATGACTTTTTTTGACTCGAAAATTAACTTATTAAAATCAAACGGATCTTTTGAAAATATGCTGGTTGATTTAAAGGGTGAAAATGATTTTCACAAAATTACTATCGAAGATGAAATTGAAGTAAAAAAGTTTGTTCTAGAATCCAATTATATTCCGGGTCTATTAAATATATTTGATATAGATTTAAATATAAATCAGGGAAGTATTAAAATTGAGGGCTTAAGACCTAAAAATAATGTTGAATATGAGGGTGTAATTGTAGGAAAAAATATTGTTTTTTACGATGCACCATTCTTTGCTAATTTTTTTAGTATTTTTTCACTCGAGGGTTTTGCTCAAAAATTAAAAGATGGAGGTATAATTTTTAATACATTCAACTCTAATTATAAATTTGGTAATGATAGACTTAAAATTATTGACAGTTTATTAAAAGGTAGTGAATTAGGTATTCAATTTGACAGTGTTATTGGAATGAATGATGACTATTTCTTTACGAATGGTTCAATTATACCTGCGTATACTATTAATACTCTAATAACAAAGTTTCCAATATTAGGTGATATAATAACTGCTGGGTCTCCTGAAGATGGATTAATTGGTGCAAATTTTAGAGTTGAAAAAATTGATGGTGAATATGAAGTATTTTATAATCCTATATCAGTTTTTGTTCCAAATATAATTAAAAATTTCTTAGGCAATTAATTCAAGTATCCCATACTTTTTTTTCCCAACGTAAATTACTAAGTAAAAGCAGTTATTTTTATTAGGGTGTTTAAGAAAATAATCTTTGGAAATATTATGTTCTTTCTCTGTAATAATAGTCTCATTAATTTTTACAGCTCCTTGTTCAATTAGTCGCTTGGCCTGACCATTTGACTGAGAAAGTTTTAATTTAACCAAAAGTTGTTTTAATAAAACACCTTTGTTGATGACCTCTGATTTAATTATAATTTTTTTGTCGCATGTATCAATTATTCTTGATTCTATGTTTGAGGAAGTGAGCATTGATTTAGCCTCTAATTCAATTTTTTCCGATTTATCTTTTCCATGACATAATGTAGTAACTTCATTGGCTAATAAAATTTTTAACTTATTAAGATCTGAGCCTTTTAAATTCTTAAATTTATCTATCTCTCTTGTGTCTATTTCTGTAAAAAGTTTTAGAAATTTTATTACATCCTGATCTGCTGTATTCCTCCAATATTGCCAAAAATTACTTACAGAAAATTTTTCTTCAGATAACCATACTGCACCTTCAGCAGTTTTCCCCATTTTTTTACCGGAGGAAGTTGTAATTAACGGAGATGTAAGGCCAAAAACCTTACGATTTTTCTCTTTTTTTACAAGTTCAATCCCTGATACAATATTTCCCCATTGATCTGATCCACCAAATTGAATCATACACTTATAAATTTCATTAAGAACCATAAAATCATAGGCTTGAAAGATAGAATAATTGAATTCTAAAAAACTTAAATGTTGCTCTCTTTTAAGTCTTTGTTTTATCGATTCTAAATTCAACATTTTATTTATTGAGAATTTACTTCCAGTATTTCTCAAAAAAGGGATAAGCTTTAACTTACTTAACCAATCATAATTATCTACTAATTCAGCGCAATTATCTTGTGATTTATCAAACGATAAAAATCTATTGAAAATTTTTCTTAGATTTTTTTTATTTTTGTTTATATCTGAACTGCTCAGTATTTTTCTAGTTTCATCTTTTCCAGATGGATCTCCTATTAATGTCGTGCCGCCACCTACTAATATAATAGGTTTGTGACCTGCCTTTTGGAATAATCTTAGAAGCATAAGTGGTAAAAGAGATCCCACATGCAAACTATCTGAGGTACAATCAAAACCTATGTACCCGATTGTTTTTTTAGATAATAATTCTCTTATACCATCATCATCTGTTGATTGATGCCAAAATCCTCTAGAAATTAAAATATCACAAAAATTTTTTAGCATAGTTTTTTATATGAGGTTATAATAATTATGATGAAAAAAAAAGAATATTGTTCCCTTGGAATTATGAGCGGAACATCATTGGATGGTTTGGATTTTTCTCTTCTGAAAACTGATGGTAAAGAAAACATAAATTTTATATTTAACGAATACACTAAATTTAACAGTGAATTTAAAGCAAATATTAAAAGTATTATAAATAAATTTAATTCATTAAATTATAAATTAGTAATGGAATCTAGTGAATATAAAAAATTTAATAAAGAATTTACAGAATATATTCTCAAAAAAATAAAAGAAATCCTCCAAAAAAACTCTATCAGGACTTCTTTATTAGATGTTATTGGTTTTCATGGTAATACGTTGATACATAACCCAAAAAAAGGTTTGTCAATTCAACTTGGAGACCCGAGTGCTTTATCTAAGCAACTAAAACTAACCGTTATCGGGAGGTTTAGAGATAATGATATAAAAAAAAACGGGCAAGGAGCGCCATTGGTCCCAATATTTCATCGTTATCAATTTTCAGAAGAAAAAAAAAATATAATGATAGTAAATATCGGTGGCATATCAAATTTTTCCCTTGTAGTTAATAAGGAGTTGGTTCTTGCTTCAGACATCGGGCCAGGGAATAAACTTATTGACCAATTTTGCCAAAATAATTTTAATAAAGATTTTGATAAAAATGGAGAACTCTCCCTGAAGGGAAAATTATTGGAGGAGTTAATCAATAATTGGAAAAATGCTAAGTTTTTGGATAAATCTTATCCCATTTCTTTCGATAACTCATTTTTTAATTTAGAAAATTTTATCAAACACAAAGAATTTGATATTTATGATATATTAAGAAGTTTAACATTTTATTCAGCTTATCTTATTTTTAATGTGCAAAAAAAAATTGATTATAAAATTGATAAATGGGTGTTCTGTGGCGGAGGTACATCAAATTTAGTTTTAATGCAGGATATAAAAAATTTACTTGGAAAAGACAGGGTTTTTATAACTAAAGATTTTGGTTTAGATCCTTTCTATATTGAGTCTCAAGCTTTTGCTTTTATTTCAGTAAGGACAATGAAGGGTCTTCCGTCTTCTTTTCCACAAACAACTGGATGTGATGAAAGTTGTGTTTCTGGTGTCAAGTTTGACCCAGTTTAGTTAGAATCTATATATTTTTTTACTTTTTCTATAACTTTTTGCTCATTATTCAAGAAAAAATGGTCAGCGGATTTAATTGAATCTTGTTTAACTTCAATTGATTTTTGCTTATTTAGTTTCTTGACAACTTCACTGATAGACTCATTATCTATTAGAGTATCTTTTTCGGCAGATATAACTAAACCTGAGGCAGGGCAGGGTGCTAAAAAATTAAAATCATATTTACCAACTGGAGGGCTGATAAGAATAAATTTAGGTATTTCTGGTCTTCTCATAAGAAGTTGCATGCCGACCCAAGCACCAAATGAAATGCCGCATACCCAGTATTCATTAGATTCCTGATTTTGATTTTGAAGCCAATCTAATGCTATGGCCGAATCAGCCAGTTCTCCCTCGCTTCCGTCGTGTTCTCCATCAGATTTTCCAACCCCTCTAAAATTAAACCTTAAACTTGAAAAACCAATATCTGAAAAAAATTTATGAAGCTTTAAAGGTAAAGGATTGTTCATATTACCTCCATGTCCAGGGTGAGCATGTAGAATGAGCACAGAGGGGGCATTAGATTCGTTATTATGAGTGTAACGGGCTTCTAATCTTCCGATTGGACCGTTAAGAAGTATTTCCGGCATTTAAACTTGACTAAATTAGTAGGATATAATATTTATATCTTTGTATAATACAAAAGTATGATTATGTCAAAAAATTTGTTAAGCCTAATTTTTTCTGATTTAGCGGCAGCAAAAAAAAGGGATCCTGCTGCAAGAAACTACATAGAAATTTTTTTTACATATTCCGGCTTTCATGCAACATTAATTCACAGATTCTGTAATCTTTTCTGGAAGCTAAAACTCAAATTTTTATCAAGGTTTCTTAGTAATATCTCAAGAATTTTAACTTCAATCGAGATTCACCCTGCTGCTGAAATTGATAAAGGTTTTTTCATTGACCACGGAGCTGGTCTAGTAATTGGAGAAACTGCAGTGATTGGTAAAAATGTTACTATTTATCAACAAGCAACCCTTGGTGGTTTAACCCCTTCTGTTGATTCTGAATCTCAAAGAAATATCAAAAGACATCCCACTATTAATGATAACGTTATAGTTGGTTCTGGTGCACAAATTCTTGGTCCAGTCGTTATCGGAAAAAATTCAAGGATTGGAGCAAACGCTGTGGTTTTAAAAGATGTACCTGCTAATATTACTTACGTAGGCGTTCCTGCTAGAAAAATAGAAACCAAAAATATAAATGAGTCATTTAATGCATATGGTATTTCTGAAGGAAAGATAGATGATCCTAATAAAAAAAGTATTCATGCACTTTTCAAGGAGGTTCATTTGCTAAGCGAAAAAATTGAAGAATTAAAAAATAAACTTTACAATAGTCCAGATTTCCAAAATAAATTTAAATTAGAAAATAATAAATCTAAACAAGGTAAACGAAAATGAGATTATCTTCAAAAGGTAGAGTCGCAGTAACTTCCTTAGTTGATATGGCAGTTTATTCTAAGGATAACAACCCAATTAAGTTGTCAGATATTTCTAGGAGACAAAACATTTCACTATCATTTCTAGAACAGATCTTCTTTTTACTTAGAAAAAATGGGATTGTAAAAAGCATTAGAGGGCCAGCTGGAGGATATAAATTTGCCAGAACACCGGATTTAGTAATGATTTATGATGTGATTACAGCTATTGATGAGAATTTAAAAATCAATAATTGCAACGGTTTTGACTTTGGATGTATTTCTGCTAACGGAAAAAAGTCAAAGTGCTTAACTCACAATTTATGGCATGAACTAAGTAATCATATCTCAAATTTTTTATGTTCAATCTCGATAGAAGACGTTAAGCTAAATAAATTTTTAATAAAAAATGATGAAAATGTGGAAAAAATTTATATAAATCACTAAATTAGTATCATGAGTATGAAAAAAATGAAAAATATATATTTTGACTATCAAGCTACTACACCCGTCGACCCAAGGGTTCTAGAAAAGATGTTGCCTTATTTTGGTGAAATTTATGGCAACCCTCATTCTAGAAATCATTCCTTTGGCTGGGAGGCAGAGGAGGGGGTTGAAGTAGCCAGAGAACATATAGCAAATATCATTAATGCAAACCCAAAAGAAATAATTTTTACCTCAGGCGCAACCGAGTCAAATAACCTAGCGATTAAAGGAGTTGCAGAATTTTATGGCGATAAAAAAAATCATATTATAACATGTGTAACAGAACATAAATGTGTTTTAGAGTCTTGCAGACATTTAGATGGAAAGGGATTCGAAATCACTTATATGCCTGTAGGAAGTGACGGTTTAATTGACCTTAAACAACTTGAAGACGCAATTACAGATAAAACTCTTCTTGTTTCAATAATGGGAGTTCATAATGAGATAGGAGTTATTCAACCGCTTGAAAAAATTGGTTCAATTTGCAGAGAAAAAAATGTCTTCTTTCATACTGATTGTGCTCAAGCAGTTGGTAAGATAAAACTTGATGTTGAAAAGATGAATATTGATCTTATGAGCATTTCAGGCCATAAAATTTATGCTCCTAAGGGAGTAGGAGCTCTCTACATAAGAAGGAAACCAAGGGTTAGGATATCATCGATGATTAGTGGTGGTGGACAAGAACGTGGAATGAGGTCTGGGACGCTATCGCCTGCACTCTGCGTAGGTCTTGGAGAAGCTTGTAATATTTATTCAAAAGAGATGGATAAAGAACATAAAATGTTATCAAATTTTAAAAAAATGATGCTAGATGGGATTAGAAAATCTTGTAAAGACGTCTATTTAAATGGTTCTGAAGATAGCAGAGTACCAGGAAACCTCAACTTAAGCTTCGCTTATGTAGAGGGGGAATCCCTGATGATGGGAATAAAAAATCTTGCTGTTTCATCAGGCTCTGCCTGTACTTCAGCATCACTTGAACCTTCTTATGTTTTAAAAGCACTAGGTGTCGAGGAGGAACTTGCTCATACTAGTTTAAGGATAGGATTTGGTAGATTTACAACTGAGAATGATGTAAAATATGCTACAGAAACTATTGTAAACGAGGTAAAAAGACTTAGAGAATTGAGTCCTCTTTGGGAAATGGCCCAAGAAGGAATTGATATTAGTAAAATTAAGTGGGCACACCATTAATCTTAGAAAGGAGATAAAAAATGGCTTACAGTAAAGAACTACTTGATCATTACGAAAACCCAAAGAACGTTGGCTCCATGGACAAGGATTCATCTGAAGTAGGAACCGGACTAGTAGGGGCACCAGCATGCGGTGATGTAATGAAACTTCAAATTAAAGTTAATAAAGAAGGTGTAATTGAAGATGCTAAATTTAAAACATTTGGATGCGGCTCTGCGATTGCTTCAAGTTCTTTAATTACGGAATGGGTTAAAGGTAAAAACTTGGATGATGCTCATTCAATAAAAAATACCGAGATTGCTAATCATCTAGCTTTACCTCCGGTAAAAATTCATTGTTCAATTCTAGCTGAGGATGCTATTAAAGCTGCAATTGATGATTATAAGAAGAAAAATAAAAAATGATAACCGTTACCAGCAGTGCTGTTAACCACATAAAAAAATTAATATCATCTAGAGAACACAAGCCTTCAGGTATAAAAATTGGTATTGAAACAAAAGGCTGTTCTGGCCTTTCATATAACATGGAATTTGTAGATGAACCAAACATAGAAGATGAAGTTTTAAAAGTTGAAGATATAAAAATATATATAGATCCAAAGGCAACTTTATTTCTGCTTGGCACAACAATGGATTATGAAGAAGGAGTGTTAGAGTCTGGATTCAAATTTGTAAACCCTAATGAAAAAGGGAGATGTGGTTGCGGTGAATCTTTTCACGTTTAATCCGATAAAATGGATCAAAATAGGGCTAAACGGCTTTTCCTGAAAAAAATTCAATCTGATAGCAATATTGACGAATTTGAATTGTTTGACATAGAAAAAAAATTTAGTGTTGATCTTGAGCATTTGGAACAAAAATATTTAAAACTTCAACAATTATTTCATCCAGACAAGTTCTCCAACTCAACAGAAAAGGAACAAAAAGACTCTACACTCATTTCTTCATTAATAAACGAAGCATATAAAAAATTAAGCAACCCAAACGATCGAATAAATCTCTTATTAAAGTTAAATGGATTTAAATTAACATTAGAAAATAAATCTTTTAATGATGTAAATGTCTTAGAAGAAGTTATGGAAATTCAAAATGAATGTATGAACGTGGACGATTTTGAATCGAAACAAAAGATACTTAAAGATTTAGATACAAAAATTAAAAATCTTTTAAGTGAAATTTCAGAGTCATTTGAAAAAAAAAAATTCGAATATGTAAGTAAATTAAATATAAAATTATCGTATTTAGAGAAAATCAGAAAAAGTCTAAAATTAAAATGATGAATTTAATTAATATCAAAGAGCCATCTTTAAAAAAAGATTCAAAGATATGTATAGGAATCGATTTTGGAACAACTAATTCAGTATGTTCAGTTAAAATCGGAAACTCAATAAAATTTATAAGAGATGAATCCAATAAAAACCTGATTCCTACAATGATTCTTTATGAAAAAAATAAGAAGTATTTTGGCAATGAAATTTTAAAAAAAAAAAATTATTTTGATTCAATTTTTTCAATTAAAAGAAGATTTACTGATAGTTTTGATGATAAAGATTTTATTAATGAAAAAAAAAATAAAATATCATCTGTTGAGGTATCTAGAGATTTTTTTGTTTTTCTAAAGAAAATTTGTGAAAACTTTCTTAAAGAAAAAGTTTTTGATTGTGTAATTTCAGTTCCTGCTTATTTTGATGAAAAAGCTAGGTCCGGGATTATGAGAGCGGCATTTATGGCTGGCTTTAGAATTAGAAGATTAATTAATGAGCCTACTGCCGCTGCATTTGCATATGGGTTAGAGAAGAAAAAAAGAGGAAACTTCTTTGTATACGACCTCGGTGGTGGAACTTTTGATGTGTCGTTATTAAAACTTTCAGATGGTATTTTTAAAGTGATATCTACAGGTGGAGATGCTAATCTAGGAGGAGATGATTTAGATGAAATGTTTGCAGAATCGATTTTAAAAAATAAATTAAAAATTAGTATAGGAGACTTATCTCCAAAAGATAAATTAAAATTAAATAAATCATTTAAACTTATTAAAGAAAAATTTTGTAATGTTGAAAAAGTCAATGAAGAAATATT
>MDSZ01117915.1_pt1 | contig 26083 bp, 17 predicted proteins | sample 811201 | NCBI WGS metagenome assembly MDSZ01 (sample SAMN05326647, study PRJNA326480) | marine metagenome | isolation source: seawater | place: Indian Ocean: North | collected 2010 | reverse complement strand
TCTAGCTTCATTTTTCCATGAGTTTAAATCTAATTGACTAAATACAATTTGTTTTGTTCCATTCGGTCCCCATTTATCACATAAATCTTTTTTTCTAGCATTGGCATCAACATCATTTTGATTAAAAAGTAAAGCAATGTCGAAATTTACTATTGCATTTTTTAAATTATCTGAATTAACTGTAATGGTTGGGGGGTCTTTTATTGCCATGCCTTCATACATCATATATCCTAAATTATAATATCTATTACCATGTCTACGCTCTAAATATAATTTATGACTTAAATATTGGTCTCTTGATTTATCATGACTATCATTATTTTTTGACATTTATATAATAAATCAATATATTATATAAATTTATACGCCTGAAAATGGTCCAACTGGTCTTTGTTCTTTTTCAACAACAAGTGGTTCAGGAACAAAAACTCTGGGTGTTTTAAAGAATACTTCTTCATTTAGTTTTTTTAATTGGGGTTTAAAAGTTTTTTGTGGTTTAGTTAAGTCTATTTGTTTAATTCCATATAAATTACTTTCTATATTAGAAGCATTGTTAGAAAGAACATTATTAAAATATCCACCTCTCATGTTGCCAACATTTATCCCTAAACCAGGTAATTTACTTGTTATAGGTATTTGACTAAATTTATAATTCAAATATTCTTCTCTTTGTTTAAACCCTCTTTGTTCTAAACAATAATGTCCTGGAGAATTTTTTAGAGACGCCATATATAATTATAAACTATTTTTTTTGTAAATTTTCAATTATTTCGGAATCAATATTTTCGTTATTATTTAATTTACAAAGTGCTTTATGAAAATAATAGAATTTTTCAAATGCAAAAAATAAAACAAATGTCATTTCATCATTGAAATTATAAATGTTATTTTGTTTTGCAAATTGCAATAATTTATTTAATTGTTTATTATCTTTATATTTTTGATATAAATTGTTTATTGTATTCATAATTTTATTTTCGTCATATTTTTCTAAATCAAAAGCCGATAAATATTCCTTTCTATATTGTGTATCTTGAATATCATCTTCTACATCTAAATAAGTAGTTTTTATTGAATAATTATACATTTTAATATATTTATTCAATTAATATTTAAATATTTATTTTTTTAAATAATCTTGGTCTCTAGATAATTCTCTTGAAGGTAAACCTCCGCGAATCCATCCATCGGCAGCTATGCCTTCACATAAATTAGATGGATTTTGAATATTCATTTTAAGAGAGGGAACTAAATCTTGATTAACTCTAATAGATTTCTCTGTTAATGTCTTACAGTGTTTCTTATCTCCTAAAAATTGACCTTGTTGTAATCTTGATTCTTCTTCGGGTCTTGATGGACCACGACCTAAATAAGGGACAGTTGTAAATGGTCTTTGCTGTAAATTTACTCTGCACTTAGGGTTTGTTTGAATTGTACCTATTTTTAAATTTGATTCACTATCAATAGTGCAACCTCCTAAACCACCATGACTACCTTTGTAAAATACATTAGGTTGTGATGTTGCAAAATTTATTGGTTTTCTCATTCCACAATTATTTATAAAATAATTTTGGGTTTGATAAGTACCAAAATTTTGATTTTGAATATCTCTTTCCGATATACCACATAAATCATCATTGATACCAGTTAATCCTCCGAAGGTATAATTGTATACACTAGCCATTCTATATATATTTTACTTAAGATAATTTTATTTTAAATTTAAGTTGTTCTAAAAGATGCGTTATTTTTACTGCATTGTAATTCATCACCTTCTTTACAGGAAGGCATATTTCCATAACAAAAATTAGCAAAATCTTTTTGATTATTAGGTATTTGAGTATTAGGCATAGAATAAAAATTTCTCATAGAATGTTGAAAAGATAAATTATCTCCTAAATTTTTAAATAATCTAGCATCTTGAGACTTTGCATTTTTATTTATTTCTTTATTAATATTTTCTACATATGATGGCGCTGCTGGTTTTCTATCTGGATTTTCACTATATTCGTCTATCAATACATTCATTAATGGATTTTTTTTTGTAGGAACTGTAAACTCTTTTTTTAATACTTCTTTTATTTCTTGATTTATTACTTTATTTTTGTTTGTATATCCCTCAATTGTTTTACTTTTTGATTTATATATTATTACTAATACAACTATACTAATTACTGCTGATACAGGTATAAATTTGGATTTCGTAAGAAAATAGCCTAAAATTGTCATAACTACAATAAGTCTAGTTATTGCATTTAATTTTCGGGCTAAATCAAAATTATGTGCGGGCCAAAATTCAGTAATGTAATTTTTATTTAATAAAATATTTGGATTTTCTAACCAAAACATTGACATTTGATATATAGTAAATAGTTATTTTTTAATTTTATTTTTTTTCTTTTTCTTTCTCTTTTTCTTTTTATTTATTTTTACATTTTCATCTCTATTTGTTTTTTTTACAATTTCATTCTTACCCCAAGTTGATGTAGTATATTGTTTTTTTTCTTTTTGTAATAACTCTTTTTGTTTTCTTCTTTCTTCTAATTTTCTTAACATTCTTTCTTTTTGTTTAGCTTTTGATAGGTTTTTTTTCATTTGTGATTGAAATGCTCCCATGCTTGTTTTACCATTTTTACCTCCAGTAGGTAATCCCATTTGACTTAATATTTTATCCATGTTTTTCATTCCAGGCATATTTTTCATTTTTTCCATTAATTCGGATGCCTCTTGCATAAGTTCACTCTCTTTTATTTCTCCTGATTTTAACTTAGAATCTAATTTTGCTCCTACTTTTTTTACCATATTCATTAATTTTCCAGGATTTTTGAAAAGTGTTTGAAAAACATCACTAACATTTTCAGCATTCTCCATATCTACATTTAAATCTTTTGCTGTTTCTTCAGCTATTTCATGTGCTAAACTACCTAATTTTCCTCCTAGTAAATTATTTATATGATTTTGCATATATTCGGGATTGGGCATATCTTCCATATTTAAACCAGAAATATCTAGATTTTCACCAGATAAATCTTTGAAAAAATTTTCACTGCAATCCTTAAATAAATCTCCCATACCTCTCATAGTTTCTTCTAATTTGGATTTTAATTCTTCTTCATTTATTGCCTCGAATAATTTTGCTGTATCTCCAAATGAGTCTCTTGATTCTAAATCACTAGATACTGAAAATAATATTAACTGTAAATATTTCCAAATAACACTTCTAGTTTTATCACTAATATTTTCACTCCATATATCTTTAAACTCTATATTAGGCAAAAATTTTGTATCTATATCATCTTTTTTAAATATTTCATCATTTTGATATAAAATATCAAAAAATCTTTCTGGATATACATTTTTGCAATAAGAAAATAAAATAGAACCACTATCTTCATCAGATAAAAAGGATATTTCATTTTCCCCTAATTTATCTTTGTATTCTGGAAAAGTTGTCAATATATCTTTATAAAAATCCTTAATAACTTTTTTAAATTCTTCTGGTATTTCATTACTCATTGTATATTTAATTCAAATTTATTATTTAAATTAAACTAATTACTAAAATATAAAATGCATAATTTTGTTAAATTTTGAATATATTTCATTGATTTTTTTTTATTTTCTTCCGACGATATAATTACTAAACTTCTTAAATCTTCAAGGATTTCCCTTCCTTTATCATTGGAACAACTACCTAAATCATAGTCTTTTTTATTTATAAAAAAATCCAAATCACCTTCTAATATTTTTTCTTTAAATGAATCAACAACACATTCTTTCCATATCATTGGTAATCTTTTAGGGTTGATTTTTTTTAATCCTTCTACAAATGTTTTTCCTGTTTTTATATCTAAATTATCAGGAAAAACAACGATAAGATCATCAATAAATTCTGTTAAATGATTGTTAAAGGCTTTTAATATCGACATTTTATATCTGTGATATTTTAATATTTTGTTTATTATTTAAATATTAATTTTAAACATTATAATGCATGCATAGGTGGTGCACTTATTTCTGCTTCACGTGCTGCTTGTAATTTGCCCATATCTACTTCACCTACCTTATCTGGCTCATAATCTTCTGGTGGTGTGTCTATTTTATCTACTTGATTTAATTGAACAAAGCTATGCATTTGTCTTAATCCACCTTCACCTTTAGCATTCATCTCATCTGGAGTTTGGTCTAAATAAGAATAAGAATCACTCATACTCGTTCCCATTTCATAACCCGAAAATGCTAAAGGTTCCATATTACTCGAAACTGCTTGAGTTTTTTCTCCCATTATTTGTGGTTTAAAAAAATTATTAACATCCTCTCCAACTAATAGTTTATTACCTTTATTTAATAATAATAATGTTGGTACACTTATTATGTTTGGTGGCATAAAAATCTCATTTCCATTGTTTAGTATTATATATATTTTACCTCCTCTGTTAATTCTTTTATCAATAGACAAAAAATGAATATCTTTTTGTATTTTTGTTTTTCCTAATTCATATAATAGTTTTTTGCAATTTTCACAATATTTACTGTAATATAATACACTGCTCATTTATATAACTAAAGTTTTCCTTAATAAAAATATAACTTATTTAAAATTGAAATTTACTTAAAATAAAAATATATTAATATATATCAAATGGCTGAGGAAAAATCTACAGTAATTAGTTTACCCGAGGTTGAAAATGGTACTGAAAATAAGGGAATATTGACATTTACTCTTAAAAATACAAATGTTAGTGTAGCTAATGCTTTAAGAAGAGTTATTTTATCTAATATAAAAACAGTTGTTATTGATACAAATGAAGAATCTATTAATATTTCCGAAAATACAACAAGATTTCATAACGAAATTTTAAAACAAAGATTAGGATGTATCCCTGTTCATATTAAAGATTTCGATACTATTGATAATCTACAATTAGAATTAAATGTGCATAATGATAATGATTCCATAATGTATGTTACAACAAGTGATTTTAAAATTAAAGATACTGTTACAAACAAATATATTGCAGATTCGACTGTAAAAAAAATATTTCCCCCAAATTCTTTTACAAAAGAGTTTATTTTATTTACAAGGTTGCGTCCTAAAATATCAAATGATATTCCCGGTGAAATTATAAAATTACAAGCTAGATTTAAATTAGGTACTTCTAAAGAGGATGGAATGTATAACGTTGTATCTACCTGTGCATATAAAAATACAGAAGACCAAGTAGAACAACATAATCAATGGCAAGATATTGCGGAAAAAATGGAAGAAGAAGGAATTACCAAAAAAAAAATAGATTATAAAAAAGCTGATTGGTATACATTAAATGCTAAGAGATTTTACAAAAAAAATTCTTTTGATTTTAAATTAGAAAGTGTCGGTGTTTTCAAAAATATAGAAATTATTCATAATGCTATAGAAATTTTAATATTTAAATTAGATAATATTAATAAACTATGTAATGATGAACAAATAGAACTAGATAAAACAGCCACTGCTATGTTAAATTCATTTGATATTAAATTAGTAGGGGAAGATTATACTATAGGTAAAGTTATTGAATATATTTTACATGAAGAATATTATAAAAAACAAAAACTCTTAAATTATGTTGGTTTTATTAAAAAGCATCCGCATGATGATTATTCTATTATAAGAATAGCATTTAAGGAAACCGATGATTTAGACGTACAAACCCATGAAAATGTATACAAAATTCTACAATTTGCATGTGAAGTTGGTAAAAAAATATTCTTAAATATAAAGGAATACTTTTAACTTAAAAAAAAGCACTATTAAATAATATTTTATAAGATATTATTTAATTTTTTACATCTTTTTGTTTTAACTAAACTTCACTTTTCATCAAAACTTTTAAATCACTTGTTACTATTCTTCTTTCTTTTTCAAAATTTTTTTTATTGTGATTTACAGAATACATTAATCTAGGAGGTGGTAATGTATTTACATAATTAACAATTACATATTTATTTACAAACTTATTTTCCGGTTTAAGGTCATTTAAATATATTTCGTGAATTTTGTACATATGTGTTTTAAAATTATAAGGAAAATCAATCAGAGCTTTTTCCTTTCTAATAAAACAACTAATGTAATTTTGATATAATTGATTGGTCCATTTATGTAAATTTGTTCTAAATTCTGAAAATTCCTCTTTGTATTCTGGATAATATTTTAGAAAATCTTTAACACCTCCCTGTTGTCTTAAATGATAATATTGGTACTGAAGTTTAGGGCTATTACCTTTTAAATGTTTAATTTTTTCATATGTAGAATTTCTTAATTTTGTTCGTTCGCCATTTTTATTATATATAACAATTCCCTGGATTTTATAGTCAATATTCTCAGAACCAAAATAAATTAGCAAATCGTTCCACGAATTCCCTGTATATTTAAATGATGTGAATAATTCATCCATATCTTCTCTACTATTCGGATTGTAATTTTTTAAAACCTTGAAAGACTTATTCATAACTAAAGAATCTATATCTACCTCCTTTATATTTGATAAAAATTTTCCATTTTCATATATTTTGTAAACATTTGTTAAGATTATATTAGGATATTTGATGGGTACAACTATTCTATTTTTAGGATGTTGTAATACAAAGCTATAAGAAAAATCTTTTTTTAAATGATAAAATTCCATTCCAATATGATTCATTGCATCTAAAAACATATACCGATACGTAATATTACTATCCATATTAAAATTACATTTACCACCCAATGTACTTCTTGTAGAAATTCTCCAATCTAATAGTTCATTATCATAAAATACATTTATCATTGTACCTTCAACAAATTTTTGAAAAATACAATCTTCATATTTATTATTTTGTAAAAAAATATCAAAATCAATTGATTTATGTGGAGCTACACATAAAATATTTCCATCATTATTCGCTATAACTGACCTAAATAATCCCAATGTTTTTTGATTATCTCTAGTTAGTTTTGATTTATCGTATTTTATTATATTTAATGTATCCATTTTTTTTACTTTTATATGTTTTGATTTGGAAAAATTAACATCATTGACAAGTTTAGATATATCAGCATAATCATTATAGGTACAAATCATTTAGACTATTATATAAAATATTCTTTATATAATATTTATTATCTATTTCTCCTTAGAGATAATTTCTAGTATAAATATAAGTAATGTCCAAAGAGTTAGAACAAAAGTTATTCTTAGAATTAGGTCAAGTAATTCAAATATTGGCTCCTACTAATACTGATATACATGAAAATATTTTTCTTATTGAGTATTTAGATAGTAATTTAATAAAATTAATAAATGATAAAGATTTGAAAAAAATAGAAATTGAAATAGTCGATAATAAATTATCGGATGAATCCATTGAACAAATTGTTATACTCGCTAGTCCTGAAGAAAAAGGATATGCTAGACAAAATGATTTAATATTAGATAAATGGATATCTATTGAATTTGGTGGAAATATACCTTTATTTATAAATGGTAAAATCACCGATTTAGAAGAAGATGCAATTGAAATTACCACTTATGATACTAGTAAAAAAATTTATATTGATTTTGGATACAAAGGTATACCATTACACCTACCAATCAATAGTATAAAACCCTTTTTCCCACCTGAATTAAGAGAAGAAGAAGAGGATGGAGAAGAAAAAGATGAAGACTTATTAGAAGACGAAGATGATGATGATTTAGAATTAATTATAGATAACGAAACTTTAAAACAAAATAAAGAAGGATTATTTATAGATATTGATGAAATTGAAATTAGCGATGAATCACTTGGAGAGATAACTGAAATGGTTCATGTTGATGAAAAAAATAAACGATTTGGTATTGATGCACAAACTCAGGATATATTAGATGAATTATTAGCAGAATATCCATCTGTAGAAAGAACTCGTAAAATATTAAATAATATACAAATTACCATTGAAAGATTTAAACAATTAAGATTACAATTTTCTACATTTAATGAAGTTGGAAATGCTGAAAATGTAAAACATAAAGGACCAGATTATAAACCATTAGTTGAAAAATTAAAAAATTTAAGTCAAAAATGTCAATGGCTTATTCCTGTTGCTAAGAATATACATAAAATTTACGATGTAGATATTCCAGAAGATGAAACCATAGATGATGCACAATTACTTGAATTTAGATTTGATATGCAAGAAATAATGGAGTTATTTAATCATTATAAAAGCAATACAGTACCTGATGGTCAAAATAAATATGTATACATTAATGAACAAATGAAAAATTACTTAACACCATTTATAAATCCCTTAGATAATACCAATGTATTGACACAAATATCTGTAATGGAAAATTTAGATGTTTTGATTAATAATTTTGATGATTTTATGTCTACAATGACACAAAAAAATAATAATTTATCATCACAGCAATATATTATTGATAAGTATAATTTAGGTTTAAATAGATTATTTAATCCAGATATTAAAAATAAGCATAGCAAAGCTGTTATTACACCATTGACAGATAATGATAAAATTTCATTATTAGGTTTTATAACATTGTCCGAACAATATATACAATATTCACGAATTAATCTACCAACTACAAGTATTTATCAAAAATCTAATTTACATTTTTATAATTTTATAAAATCGTTTGCTTTGAATTCTTATGGAATACAAGAAGAAAAAATAATAAAGGAGAACGAAGAGGAAAGAGAGGAAAATAACGAAGAAGATATTTTTAAATATAAAAAATATTATTCATTTGAAGAAAGAAGATTATACGTTGATAGAACAGATGATAATATAAAGGAAGAGATTTATAATAATTTTTTAAACGCTATGATTCCAAAAACAAAAACACTCTTTAATCATATAAAAAAATATATTAAAAATGGTACATCATTTATTAAAATTATTGAATACTTAGAACCTTTTGGTATATATAATGATGACATTTCTTTTAAACAATATGAAACTATTGCCGAATTTATTTATGAAGAAATTGATAAACATAAACAATTATTGATTAAAAATACCTCTGAATTTCAAAAATATTTGAGGGGCAATAAAACATATATATTACCAAGTATTTTACCAAAATTAATTAAATCCGAATACAGAGATGTTTTAGAAAAACCATTTTACAATCTTAAAGAACATGAATCTACTGATTTAACATTAAAAAAAATCAATGATTATGATTCAGGAAGATTATACAACACTGTATTGACACTAAGTGAGTTAACGTTTAGTCAGCCAATATCAATAGAAGAAAAAATAAATGAAGAATTAAAAGAAACTGATAAAAATATAGATGAAAAAAAATCGGATGATGATTGTAAAAAATATACTTTGGTTAAAAAATATATTGATTTGGATGAATTAACAAGTGATAATGGTACTGATGCAGTTTTTGTTGATAAAAAATATGATGAAACTCCTTATGATATTGGGCAATCTTGGTTATCTAATCAAGATTTTGACATTAATACTCCTGAAGGATTACAGCAGGCAAAAACTGGATTAACAAACTTTTTAATTGAAAATAATGGTATATCTCAACAAAAGGCTGAAATAGATGCAGAGGCTATGATATTAAAAGTAAGAAAGGTTTCTGAAGGTGACTATGCTATATTAGATATTGGTGATAATAATATAAAATATTATATTAGACAAAATAATAATTGGAAATATGATAAAAATTTGTCGGGTAAAAGTATTTATGAAATTAATTTCTGTAATTTAAAGGATAATTGTTTAAAAATAAAAGAAACATGTACCAATTTAGATTCTAGCAAAGAATTATTGAAAAAAAATATTCTAGAGGATATTGTTAATAGATTTGATGAAGAAATGCGATTTACAATTGAAGAAATACGAAATAATTTATTGTTAGATTTATCTTATCAAAAAAAGAATTTACATTCCTTGAAAACTAGAAAAATCCATAAATTAATGAAAAGAGACTTATTACAAAAAAAAATTGGCGAAACATTAAAAGACCGTGAAATAATTATCTCTCCATATGAAAATTTGAGAGATGAAATTTTATCGCAATCTGATATGATTAAAAAATTTAATGATATACGTATATTTACAGAAAAATATTGTAGAGTGGGTAATAACGATGAAGATGAAAATTGGTTTTATTGCATAGAAACAGATGTTAAATTAATGCCTTCATTTTTTATGGAATTAGTAACAGGATTCAATAATAATAATTATACCAAAACATTAGAATTGATATATAAAAATCGTGGAGTATTAAGTGATGATGGTGATAAATGGGTAGACAAATACAGCGGTTATTACATTTCCAATATTAATTTAGATTCTTCAGAAGGTTATGATAAAGATGGTTATAAAATCAAATCTCGAGATATTATGGAGGAATCTGTATCGGATAAAATGTTATCAAATAAATTAAAAGAAACCACTCAAGAATATTCCACAATACTAGCAAAAAGAATTGAAAAAATATTACAAACATTTGATAATAAACTACACCTATCATCAAAAAAAGAATACAATTATATTATTAAAACTGTTATGGATTCTATGAATAAAAATGTTCCAGATGAAAAATTGTATAGAGAAAAATATGCACAAATTGTTAAAAAAAAACCAAAAAGTGTTACATATGAGAAAAAAAGTGATACTGTTTTTATGTACTCTTTAATTTCAGCATATATTATTGCAATTCAATGTTCTATACCAAATATTAGTACCAATAAAGCATTCGGCGATTGTAAAAAATCTTTTTCTGGTTTTCCATTAGATGGTAATAGTGATTTAACATTTTTAGAATATGTTATTTGTATGGTTTTTACACTAAGAAGAAATGAAAGACCTTGGAATGTTTTACCAAAAGTATTATCTGGTAAAGACAAAAAAAGAAGAACTAAAAAATATGATGAAAAAAAAGAAATTTTTGTAGAAAAAATTAAAAAATTTATAACAGAAAAATTTTTAACAAATGAAGATATAAATCAAAAAATAAAACTTAAAAAGGAATGGAATAAACATAACAAACCAGAAAAGAAAATACCATTTCAATTTGATGTTCATAAATGGTACACATTTTTGCCTCCTCTTAAATCAATTAAAACAAATAACGTTACTAATATTGCCAATACTTTTGAAACAATGTTAAAATCTCGCATAAGAGAAGGAAGTTATCAACAATTTGCTCATTTATGGTCTTTATATGGTAAAATTACTGGTTTCTCTTTCTCTATTATTCAATCTGTGCAAAGAGCTATTGACAAAGAGCCACTGTTATTGGAAACAAAGGGTGGTATACCTTTCTTGGAAAATGCGTGTTGTAATGAAGGGGAAGCTAACACTAATTTATATTTTTCTAAAAAACAAAATACAATACAGAAACACAATGAAATTATTAAAAATCTCTCCAACATTTATTATTCTTATAAGGGTGTTCATCCTCCAATATTTAACATTTTAAAAAAAACCAAAAGAACATACCCTCCTATATCAAAAGCCTTTTCAAAACAAACCATTTATTTAGCTTTTATAAAATACTGTAAATTTAATAGTGGAATAAATTTAGATGCAGATTTACAAAGGTTATGTGGACGTAATACATCTAAATTTCAAAATACTGATTCTCTTGAAGAAAAAATACTAGCAATGGAATCTGAAGGATTAAATTATTCCACTGATTCTCTCAATGTTTTATTAAATATTATAAATAAAAGAAATATATTACATTATGATTTAGATCCTTCAGTAGTTACCGAAAAATCTGTATTAGAAAATACTATAAAATATTTGAGTAATAAAGACGATTTGATAGGATGTCATCCCGAATTATTAGCCCATCTACAAAATATAGTGGACAGATTTGATATTATTTCTGATAAATCGGATAATGAACGTATATTGCTACTAGAATATTTAAAGGATACTAATTTAGATATGGGAAATAAAATTGCACAAAAAATGGCCGAAAGAGGTCATTTGACTCAAAAATTACAAGATATTTTAATAGAATTTACATCAAATGAAGATGATACTAGTAATCGTACTAAATTAAGAAAAAAAAGATTTATATTAAATTGGGAATCTATTGGAGATAATACTATAATGTCTTCTGATGATGAAACTGGTTTTAAAATTTTTGATTCTATAAAAAAAATGATAATATATTTATGTAAAACTTATCCAACTATTATATTAAATAAGGTTGATTATACTAAAAAATATGTACCTAAGCATTGGTTAAAGGGTTCTAAAAAATTAAGTGATAGACATAAGCAAGATATTATACAATTTATGTTAAAAGATGGCAAGGGTCTTAACAAATTTTATGACAAGAAAAATATTACGGAGGTTTTGCATTTTGTTCTGGACAATAATAATGATTTACTTATGTTATTGAATAGCATTCCATTTTATTCTGGTATTATTGATGATAAAAAAAAGTTTTCATCTATCTTCAATGGAGAGATAATTAAAAATTTAGCATATTATCTTCTTTTATCGGCATTTTCATTATATATTTCTGCATTTGAAGTTGATTTAGATTTTAATGATGAAGAAGCTGAAAAACAAGATATATCTGTTATATTAGGACAAAAAGAAATACTAGAGAAGGATACATGTAATTTGTTAGTTACATATATCGAAAAAATAGAAGAATATAAAAAATTATTGAACGTATCCATTGATACTATTAATTCAAATGTGTTAAAAACTAAAACAAAAGAAAAAGAACAAATTGTAAAACGCCTTGGTGATTTAACAATTGAAGAAAGAGAAATAGAAAATCTTTTAAAAAATAGTTCATTAGGCGAATGGAGTTTGGGAAAAACAAAAGCTATTTTTGAATACGATGATAGACAATATGATAAAGAAAGAGAAAAATTAGAAAAAGATGCTTTATTGGAAATGAAAACTGGGGGACTGGATGATGTAAGTGAATTTACCCGAGAAATATATAATATTTCTGATGTAGTTGATGTACTAGAAAATAATGATATAGATAAAAGAATTTCTAGCGAAGTTTACAGTTTAGATGGATTACCAGAAGATGATGATTATGGTGATGGAGATAATCAAGGAGACTATAATTAATATTTAGTAACTAAATGTAAAAATAAATAAAATAATATATATATAAGTTATTAATGAATAGACAATATATACGTAAAAACATTACAACTGTTGCTATTTTATTATTTATAGTATTATTTTGTATTACACAATTAGCTGAACCAGCATTTTTATATGAAAAAGACGGGTCATTAAGACAGTTTGGCTTAGGAAAAAATAAAAAAACAGTTATACCTATCTGGTTATTGACATTTATTTTAGCTATATTTTGCTATTTATCTGTACTATATTATTTAACATACCCTAAATATATTCAATAATTTATTAGTGTTTTATATCAATAAATTATTATTAGCATTCTATAGAGCTTATATAAGAAAATGAAAATAATGTAACTATTGCACCACCTAATATGTACCATATTCCTTCTGCAATATTATCTTTCATTATTATTACATTCTTTAGTTTGTTTTTTATATCACTACTCCCGCCTTTTTGTTTATATTTTTTATTTCCCCCCGTCATGGATTGACCCATGGATTTAAGAAATTTATCAATAACGTTATCAAAATTTCCAGGATTTAATTGATTTATCAAAAAATCTTTTCCATTATTTCCTGTTTCAGAACTTATTTTACTTATAATTTCACTTAATTCAAGATGATATTTGTCTGGTGATTTTCCACTAGCTATATTATTACCTAGTAATAGTTTAATATATTTTCGTGCTTTTCCTCTCATTAAAATGTAGCCTATTGTATTTGAAAACGGTGCTTTCCATCCCGGTAAAAATTTCATTATTGCGAACAATACTCCTAAAACTGTAATATTTGATATAAAAGTATATCCTATAGCAGTACCTGGTTGAGCTTTACCACAACGAATACTCGTATTGTACAAATTTATTACAATTTGACTTCCAATAATTAAAATGAAATAAATAAGTGTTAATATTGCTCCTAATCCGCTAGAACCTTTACCTTTAGTATCAACTAAATGATATTTCAACGCATAGTATGTTATTGTTAGAGCAACTACTAAACCTATTGGCCATCCTGGTTCAAACATCGTTTTTCCATCATCTACTGTTAACCCCATCTCACCTAATCCGGCAACAACATCTTCACCTGATTGTTCACTGTTTGGTTTATTTTGTAGTAGTCCGCCTAGTTTTCCACCTCTTCTACCACCCCGTCTTCCACCCCGTCTTCCACGCCGTCTTCCACCCCGTCTTCCACTCCCTGCTCCACCCAACAGACCTGTTCCTAAAGAGGTTTTACTGTTATTACCCTTAATTTCAGAATCATCATTTTCATTGTCACTTTCACTTCTATTTCTATTTCTATTTCTATTTCTATTTCTATTTCTATTTCTATTTCTATTTCTTTGTAGAATCATATAGATATTGTGTATAAAATTTTTTGATTTTTTAGTGTGTAATTATATGAATAATATGAAACCCATTTTAACAGAACCAGGAGTTAAATATTTTTTAAAGGAAACTTTAAAAAAATGTAAAATAAAAAAGGATAAACAGTTTAATACTTCAATGAATTTAGCTTTATTAGGTATATTTATTGCTGTTATATCAAGTTTGTTATATTACAAATATAAAACTAGACCCACACCAGAAGATAGAAAAAAATTAAAACAGTTAAAAAGAGATTATTTTATTAATAAAGTTAGACAATTAGAATCTAAAAAGGCTAAAGAATTAAATAAAAGTATAACAAATTTACCTAAATTTGAAAGTCCATTTGAATTATTACACAAAAATTTTTATAAGACTTAAATATAAATGAATATTGATAGTGAACAGTCAAATAAATATATGAAAGTTTTAGAAAATTATTACAAATTAAAAAATAAATATGAAAAAAAAAGACATGATTATAAAAGAACTTTTTTAAAAAAAAATCCACAAGCATCAATAATTGAAAAAAAACAAGCATTAGAAGATTTCAAAAAAAGAAGAAAGTGTATTAACTGCAATCAAACAGGTGGAACTATATTTACCAGAGAAGGTGAAAATTTAGTTGCTTATTGTAATTGTATCCAACCATGTAATTTAAATATAAATATTAAACCACCAACCATAATAGGTATTACAGATAATTTAGAAAATTTAAAACATGATATTAATGAAAGAAAAAGAATTATTACAGAATATAAACTAGATTTATTATTTGAACTTGATAATGAAGAAGTCATATTAAACGAATTTCAAACAAATAAAGATGAATTAGAAACATTATTGACTTATCATAGTAATTTAACAGAAATAAATGAAAATTTAAATGAAAAAATATCCATTGCAATTGAAGGGTCAGAAGAAAATATCACCGTAAATAAAAAACAATATCTTGTTGATAAACAAAAACAATTAAATAATTTAGTGAATGATTACAAAAAAAATATATCTGAATATAAAAAATCTGGAGAGATATCTATATTAAATGATGCTCTTTTAATTTACAAAAATGTTATTTTACCTTTACAAAATGAAATTCGGCAATATAAATATCAAAAAATCTTCATTGATTCTCATTCTAAAAGTAATACTGGAAAAATCAATAAAAAAGAAATGCCTGTATATCATATTACAAAACAGCAAATAAGCATTGAAAACAGATATGTAAATAATGAAGATTTTGAAATCATAGAAAATAAAAAATAAAATAATACAAATATGTATATGAAATTTATAAATATCAAATTATTTCTTATAAGTTTATCTGTTGGATTATTCTTATCGTATATTTCTAGTACAGCCACTCAAACCATATATGTTTATCCTAATCCAGACAATGAAGATAAAATTTCTTACAAGGATAAAGCAGGCAATTGTTTTCATTTTAAATCAAAACAGGTTAAATGCCCAACAGATGTTAGCAAAATCAGGGCATATAATATACAGTAAATAATATATACTTTATATATACATGTACATACGTAGATTAATTTATGGAGATGTTGGGAAAACTGTTATATCTATTATATTGGGCTTGGGATTAGCAACACTATTTAGAAAAGTTTGTAATGATAGAAATTGTATTGTATTTAAAGCACCTAATATTAAAAAAATTCAAAACCAAATATTTAAATTTCAAGATAAGTGTTATACATTTACAGAAAATATTGAAAAATGTGATAATAATAAAAAAATAGTTAATTTTGCGTAATAATACATAATTTTGCTATATTAAGTATTATTATATGGCTACGGCAATAGCATCCTTACCTAACGAAGTTCCACAAAATAATAGTGTTATAAAGGTAGATGGTAAAAATCAAAAAGTACCTAATCCACCCAAACAAGAACCTATTAAGAGTACAACAGAATTGTCTCAAGAATCTATTCATCAAATTGTTCAAGGATTACAACAGGCTGGGGGCTCTACTGTTCTACCCAACAGAGATATTCCCACTAATAATTCTCATATAACCCAAGATGAGACTGTAAAACCTAATTATATACCCAAACCAGAGCATGATAATTATATTGAAGAAGAAAGTACTATGGAATCGTTGATAAAACAAAATAAAAATAAAAGAAATGAACAGGATAGATTAGATACTATTTATGATGAATTGCAAACTCCTGTTATGGTTATGATATTATTTTTCTTTTTTCAGTTACCTTTTTTTAATAGATTTTTAACAAAACATGCCCCTTCGTTATTTTCAAGGGACGGTAATCCTTCATTTTCAGGATATTTTGTTAAAACACTTATATTTGGAGTAACTTTTTATGGTATTACCAAAATTACAAATGAATTAAGTCGTGTTTAATATATATTTTTTTTTTAAATTATATATTAATTATTTTTTTCTTCTAGTTTTTCTTTTCTTCTTTTTTCCTCCTCCTCTTTTTTTTACTTTTGGTCCTTTTCCTCTTCTTCTTCTTGTTCCTCTTCTTTTATCATTTGTCTTCTGGCCTGCGAGAAATTTTTTTGTTGTTTTTCCTGATTTTCCTTTTACTGGTTTTTCATTTGATTTCATTTTCTTCTCGATTTTTTCTACCTCTTGCCTAACTTTTCCTAGTTGTTCGGCATGTCCCACCCCAGGTTGCTCCTCACCATCTACCTCACGCTGAGCCTCTGCCGCACGCTTAGTCTGTTCTTCGGCCTCTGCCGCACGCTTAGCCTCTTCTTCGGCTTCTGCCGCACGCTTAGCCTTTTCTTCGGCCTCTGCCGCACGCTTAGCCTCTTCTTCGGCCTTCTTACGTTCAGCCTCCTCTTTATTACGCTTTTCCACCCAGATGTCATATTCACGATTTTTACTTTCTGAATGAGATTCTTTAACTCTCGTCTTTTCTTTCTCTATATCTCCTTTAAATCCCTTATCAATATAATCTATTTGATTTTTTATTAATTGATTAATAATATTTTTCCTTTTTTGAGCCATACCATTTTGTACTGAATCAAGGTAAGATAATGCATCTTTAATTGAGAGTATATCAGGATAGAATAGTTTGTACATATCTTTAAATCCTAAGTTTACTGTTCCTGTTGCTAATTTTGTGTTATCGTGTATTGTACCAATTAACGTTGCTGCATTATTATTTTCTATTATATTTATTAATTTTGGTATTAAATCTAAAAGACTACTAAATCCACTTGGAATTATGTTTATGGTGTCATTCTCAATTATTTTTTGAACATCAGATAATGCCAAAAATTTAGCTCTTAATTTTTTAATGTCTTCCATGTTCACATAAAAATCATATAAATCTAAAATAGAAAACACCTTAACTAATTCAAATATTAAATGTTTACATGTTTCAGGTGTAGTTATAAATTTACTAAACATATCATATGATACTCTTAATCTATCAATACTAATAAATGGAGGAACAGCAGGGTTATCAACATATGTACCACCAAAAGGAGATTTATGTGTCATGTTACACATTGTTAAAAAAGGAAATTTGGCCTTTTTTAAATCTATCAGTTCAAGAATATCTTTATTTATGACCTTTCCATAAGCAGGGCTTTTTAAGTTCTTGTTCTCCTTACTCTCAAAGTTTTTAATATTTTTAATCATTAAATTTAAACATCCCATAATAGTACCGTATTTGTATTCTCCCCCAGTGGATATTAGAGAATAATCATTTATTAACCTTTGATTTGTAGGTATAGCACCTCCTTCTAAAGTTTTTGATATAATAAATTCTTTATCTGTTTCCAATGATTGTTTCATTTGATATTCTAAATCTTTATTTAGTTTTTTAAGTGAAGCTATAATTACTTCACCTTCTTTTAATCTAGTTTTACATGTTTTTTTAAATCCATCCATAAATTCATCACCACAATTAACATTTGAGGCAGAGACGACTGGTTTAAACCAAGTATGTTCAATTAACTTAGTATTATTACCTAAATGTTTGACATAAAAGTGAGTAGTTGGATTCGCTTTTTCATATTTCTCTTGACTATTCCATGTTATGAGAGGGAAATATGTATCAGGACCTGACAAGATTTCCCGAGGTTGGTTTCCAAATTCTTTCGATTTCCCTCCTAGTCCTTTTACTCCCCAATTCTCCCTATTAAATGCACCACCCGTAGGTATACCTGTTAAAAATATCATATCAATCAAATTATACTTTGGATTATCATTTGGAACAATATTTAAAACTTTTGTTCGTGAATCATACCGTTTCGCTTCAGCTGTTAATGGTTCAGGAACAGCACCACCTATTAAATTTTTGTAATTTGGAGATACAAATCCATATACGTTATGAGAACTATATTCTTGTGTAAAAGCTTCATTAAATCTGTTATTAATGATTTCACTCAATTCACTTTCATTGTAAGTTTCTAAAGCAAAAAGATAAGCTTCTGGACCATATTGTACTAAATTTTCTGTCGGTTTGCTTTTCCCCTCAGGTACATCAAGTTTCTTTTTACGCGTATAATCAATAAAATGGTCAACGTTAAATTGGTCGGGCTTTTCAAATATCTCATGATAAAATTTTTTTGGTTCTCTTGTTTTACTTTCCTCGTAATCGTTTTTTTCTGGATTTATAAACGGTTTGGTTTTAATTGTAATCTCTTTGTACCACACGCCCAGACCCCTTCCCCCTCCGAGACAATCTTTTGTAGTAACTTTACCAAATATACTAAGTGGGTCGATTGGTCCACGATATGTAGGTCGTTGTAAGATTGTCTGATTTGTCTTGATTGCCTCTTTATTACAATTTCGTAAGGTAAGGTCATTCGGGTTGAGTAAAAATTCACTACGGTTCAAAGTAGTAATTATATCTCTAGGATTATTAAAGCCTCCCTTTGGTTTTTTTCTAGCATAAAATAATGACCATAATGAATAAGGAAATATAACAGACGAAGGTCTATAAATAGGACTTTTATTTTCAGTATAATCAACATATTCTAACGCTTGTTTTAAAGCTCTGGTCCCAGAATTAATATAAATTTTATTTCCAAATAAAGGAAGACCATTCCAGAATCTAAAGTTTTCTGGAGCAAGAAGATATCTTAATTTTTTGTCTTGAATACGCATAGTCCCCTCCAAATCATTTTTACTTTGTTTAATATTTTGATTAAATATATTGATTATATTTTGTCTCATCATTTTATGAAAATCCTGTATTTCTGTCTCATTTATACTATCTAGGTGTGTATAACCTGCATCATTAATTAATTTCATAATAGTTTTTGTAATTTCTTTAATAAAATGTAAACACATTTTAAAAAAACAATCGGCATCGGTCCCATATGCAATATTAAATTCTGAATCGTAATGACGTAGTATCTCGGAGCCTCCTGGTAGTCTTGTGTACTTTGAATTATCTATAAGCTTTACCATACCTTTTTTCCATTTTTCCATATTATTTATATTCATGCCAGGTAAGTATTTGTGCTGGAACGATTCTGTAAATGTAAAGTTTGTGTTTATCATTTTGGTTAAAACAGTTAAAGTTTCCTGTATTTTTGCATGACTTCCCCGTCCGCTCGAATTTCGAAAACCGTGTGGTTTATTCCATATTTTAAATTTTCGTTCTTCTTCTTTATCTAGTTTGGTTTCTTCCCCTTCCGGAGTACAAGTATCATGGTAATTACCTAAGTATTTATATGCGGCATCGGGTGGGTTCTCTGGATAATCAATTGACTTATTATACTGTTTATCTCCTTTCATACCGTAAAATGATTTTGTTTCACCTTTACTATTGGTCCATGACATATCTTTGGCTTTTTTATACATTCTATCTAATGTTGAACCTTCTACTAACCTATTTTCTATTCCTCCCCCCTTTTGTATTTTTTTATTCCCTCCACCAGCCAAAGGTTTGGTGCTTTCTTTGGTAGTATCACAGTTAAATTCATTTTCAATACCTGCTAAATCAGCAACTGGTAAAATTCCGATTATCTTCCCTTCATTATCTTTACAAACAACAGTTGCAACTACATGGGACCTAGAACTCTGTGTATTATTTTCTGTTGTATAAACGCTTCTAGCTTTTTCAAATATATTTACAATCGCTTCTTTAAATGATGTAGAGTCTCCCTGAATTTCGCCTCCACCGGTCAACCCCCTTGGGGCAGAAGAGAGAAATGCCTGTGGTTGTTGTGTGCGGTTTTTCTGGTCATTTTTTTCTTCTTGTTTTTGGGGTTGGTCTTCTCTTTTTGATAACCAATCACCAATAGATGAATCGAATTTAAACATCGCTGTGCGATCTTTGTCGGTGACAGCAAACTCCTTGGGTTTTATATATCTCCAATATGATTTTACATCAGGTGAATCACATCCAACATCTCCGTCATCCGAGCATAATTCCCAATCATTTGGATGCTCTATCCAGGGGAATTGTGATTTTTCTTCATCTTTGTTTCTCCACTGAATAGATGTATTTTTTTCTCTCTCTTCTTTTTCAGCTTCTTCACTTCCTATTTCAATAGCAGTAATCGAAATTTTTGTAGGTTTCATTTTTTTTACAATTTCAACCAAAACACCATCTTTATTTTTGCCTTTTCCCTTTAAGTTTAGATAAACTAATGTGCTCGTTTTTCCTGACCCCGATTTACCTCTACCTGCAAAAAACCATACCTTGGTGTCTGGCCATAGATTCATAAATTCCCATAATTTATCTGCCATTAATTTATTACTGTCTGCACTATTTGCTTGAACAAAATCAAAACCTGGAAATTCTAAATTAGATGTGTATATGTCATTATCATTGGTATGTCCGTAATTTGAGGCTAAAGCAATTGGTAATTGTTTAAATTTAAGTTTTACTGTTAATGGGGCTCCGTTTTTTCTCCATGGCAAAGGAATCTCGTACAACTCACTGGTTATTTTTTGTCTAGGATTATCATCAGTATCGTCCTTTCTTTTTTTTAAAATATTAAGCATAGTTGGGTTTTTTCTGTTAATATTTTGATTATACTGGTTTTTAGATAGACTATGAATTTCTTTGTTTTGCACTTTATTTTTTACATTATACACTGAACTATCAAAAAATTCATTGTAATCTAAATCATTTTTATTTGGTTCCCATAAAACTAGTTCTCCTTGAATACCTTGTTGTGTTATCTCTGATAACAATCTACTAAATTTACATTGAATTTTGTTGTATATTCCACGTAATTTTTTAAAATCAGCTTCCATGGCAAATTTCGTAACTATTAAAGTATTAGGTATGTTAATATTAGCATCAACAAAAAATCCTTTAAATTTAGTAAGATAATCTAGTAACTTAGGAATAAATATGTAATAATTTTTTTCTTTTCTTTTTGCTTTAATATTTTCATCCACGTCATCCCAGCCCTCTGAAGATTCCACCTCATCGTCACAGTCATCTATGTCTTCTATTTCCTGCTCCTCCTTAAATTTTTTGTAACGTTCATTAAAGTTTTTATATAGTTTAGTATCTCTTTCAATTGCTTTGATAAATTCTATATCATCCTTATCATCTCTTTGATAAATGTCATCTTCATTTTCGTCAATGTCAAATAGTAGTTGTGGGTCATCATCATCATCTCCGTATTCATATTTCTTTATTTCTAAAAATAATGAATCAACAATTATTTTAAATAATTTATTTGTATCGGGATTTCTCCAGCCCTTACCCCTACGATCATTGGGATTGTAATCCCATATAGGTATCGAACCGATTATATAAGATACTCCTTCCATATTTATAACAGTATTTAAGTTATATTTTATTATCTGTAAATTTGTAACCAGTTGTTTTTTTAATTCATTAATATCATCAGTTGGTGTTATTTTTGGGCTGACTTCCTGCCATTTCTCTAATTCTGCTATTCTTCTTTCTTTTCGAGTTTTTTTTTCATTTTTTAACCTTTCTCCTTCTTTAGCTTTTTGAGCTTCTATAGCTTCTTCTTCGCTCTTTGCTGCTGCTGCTGCTGCTGCTGCTTGTGCTATTTTTTCTTTGTCTGCTGCTTGTTTTTTTTTTAAATCAAATTCTTTACGAGCTAAATTACCTCTTGTTATTGACTGAATCGTAATAGCCGCATCTTTTTCTTTTGCCATTCTAGCTTTGGCTTTTTCGTCTGCTAGTTTCACTTCTAGTTGTCTTTCTTTTAGTTTTTGTTCGGCTTCTTTCTTTACTAGTTCAGCTGCTCGTTTTGCTTCTTCTAATTTTTTTGCTATTTCTTGTGACTTTTCTTGCTGATTTTTAAGTTCATTTTCTCGTGCTTTTAGTTGTTGTGCGAGTTCTCGTCGTGCTTTTTCTGTATCTTGGTTTGCTTTTTTTATTTTTTCTGCGGCTTCTCGTTTTGCTTCATCTCTTATTGAATCCGCTTCTTGTTGTGCTTTTGCAGCTGCTTCCGCTGATTGTTGTGCATTTTTTTCTGCTTCCTCTCTTTTTTTTTCTGCTTCTTCTGCTTGTTTTGCTATTTCATCTATTTGTCTTTTTGCATTTTGTAACTTTTCTTGCTGATTTTTAACTTCCTGTTCTGCTTCTGCTGCTTCTGCTGCTGCTCTTTCTCTTTCTAGTTGTGCTTTTACTCTTACTTCTTCTGCCGCTGCCGCTTCTGCTGCTGCTGCTTCTGCTTCTATTTTTTCTTTTTCTGCTTGTTGTACTTGGTCTGCTTCTGCTGCTGCTTCTGCCTCTGCTTCTGCTGCTGCTTCTGCCTCTGCTTCTGCTGCTGCTTCTGCGTCTGCTGCCTGTTGTGCTTGGTCTGCTTCTGCAGCCTGTTGTGTTATATTAGTAGGTAAGTTAGATTGATGTGGTTCGATATTGGGCATGGAAGGCGGTTGAGGAACTCCAGTGGGTACACCAACTGGCCTGTAAAGCTGATTAGGTTGTAAAGGAGGCATATAAGGCTGAGCAGTAGGTATAAGATGTCCGTAAATTGTATGTTGTTGCATAGGAGGATAATACATCTGTTGTGGAAAACCACTAGACATATTAAAATTACCCATATTTTGCTGTTGTTTTGTTAATTGTTCTTTAATTTCTCGTAGTTGTTGCATCAAGTATTTTTTTGAATCTGTTTCTTTCTCATCTGCTTTACCTATATTTATTTCTATTTGCTGTATTTGTTGTTGTATTTGTTCTTGGTGTTGCTTTTGTTCCTGTTGTTGTAATAATATATTTTCATCATATTTTTGTGAAAAACTATTTGTCATTTTTTCTATTTTTTCATCACACTCATTTACATCACTTGCTATTTTTTCAGCTATTTCTTGATGATACTGTTTGCTTAATAAACTAAACTTTTTATTAAATTCTAAATTAGCAATTTCATCTAGATATAAATCAAGATGTAATCTCCAACTAATAGCAAAATGTTTATCAATTAAAAGAGAATTTTCATGTATATTTAAAATATGACTTAATGTTTTATGAAATAGTAAATCGTTTAAATTTTCGTTTTGGTCATATTGTTCATTACCAATTTCTGAAATATAATTTTGTAAATATTCTAAAAACTGTATTAAAAGATGAGCCTTTTTTGATTGACTTTGTTTAGTTGAAATAAAACCTTTTACAAATTTATCGGTAGCATTATCTATTTTAAATTTATAATCTTCTGGTGCTCCCCCTTTTTGTAAATAACCTCCTTTATGTTCTATATACTCATCATATTTTCCAGCATATTTTTGCTCATATTTTTGTGCATACTCACTGTGTTTACTTTGTAACTGTTCTACAAGTGCTTCTAATCCTTTAAAAGATGAATTTTCAATATCTCCTAGTTTTTTAACATTATCATTAAATCCATTAATATATCTTGTAAGTTTATCTGATAGACATTTTATTTTCTCTGAATTGTCTCCCCCTCTCATTTTATATACAGTATTTTTTCTTGTTTTTCTTTTAGATTTCTTTCTTGTTTTTCTTGTTTTACTTTTTCTACCACCGCCACCTAGGTCAGTATCAGCAGCAGGGGCGGCAGCAGCAGAAGGGGCGACAGCATCAGAAGGGGCGACAGCATCAGAAGGGGCGACAGCATCAGAAGGGGCGACAGCAGCAGCAGCGTCTTCCTCTGTCAGTTTGTCCATTCGGTCTTTATATTTTTCATTCTTTTGTTTACGGGACTCTTGGGACTTTGTAAGAATAGCCTCAAAACGTTCTTCTTCTTCAGCATTGACGGTGGCTGGAATATTTATTGTAATTCCATTTGAAGTTCTATGATACTCTATATTTGGGACCCCTGAAGAAATGGACATCTGATGCATAAGGGAAGGTGCTGAGGAACTGGATGGTCTTAATGAAGGTTGTTCCTGACTTCCTTCATTTGAATTTCTACAAACAGCAAGATACTGAACTGAATTTGTCTCCATACTACAACTTTCTGCAGGATTGTCCCCGGGTCGTAAATCTGTATTTTGTAATAATGTAATTGTTGTTGTTAAATCCATAGGAGAAGATTGTCCCATAGATATTCTCATAGTTTCAGCCAATCCTCTAAAAAGAGCAACAATCAAAAGATACTTTACACTACGAACAGTAGGACCGTGAGCACCGGTTTGTCTACATATGTTTTCCTCCATTTCTTGAACTCTTCTGCCAATCAGTTCGGAAGTTGGACTATCAGTCAAAGCCATTTGTTTTGCTTCTCCACCAACAGCATCAGTATCAGCATCACCAGAAGCATCACCAATAGCATCACTATCACCAGCAGCATCACCATCAGACCTACGCCTTACTAATAATTTATAAAAAGCTCTAACAGCAGCAACTTCTAAAGCTTGCATACCTATAAAATATGCCCATAAGTAATAAGAAGTAGTTCTAATATGTAATAAAACATCCCTAACAAAATTGTCGGTTGAATCTGCGTAACTATCCTGCCACCTGGCCCATGTTCTTCGGATTTGTTGTGCTCGTCGTAACTTTGCCTCAACTGTATCCCCTACCCCTGGAGCATTTCGATAATTTGAGTTACTACTATGAAAAAATCCTGCTATAAGGTCAGTTACAACATTTCCTAACTTTGTTAGTGCTGTATTACTATTTCCAGTTTCTTCTGGAGTAGCTTGCATCGTTGTAATTCTACGACTAACTATGTTCGTTACGTCATCTGTGACAGCTTCTGTTACTTTTTTTTCTATTTCGTTTATTAGGTCCACATTGTTACTACCAAAGGTTGCTTGATAATAACTTACACCTAGATATTCTGCAATTGTACCGTAAGAAAGTTCAACGCCGTCGTATGTTTCTGTATCTAAATGTTTTGAGTTCATTCTTCTAATTTTGTCAGCATCTAATATATTTTCATCAACATCAGCATCAGCATCAGTAAGAGCTGTGCTATGTGAAGGATTACTTTCATGCACATCAACTCTTTCTTCAGAATCACGAACACGTAATTGAATATCTTGTAATACACTTTTTAACTCAGTCATTTCTCCAATATGCGGGGTTAAAACATCTTGATAATTTTGTTTAATCAATACCGATATTTGAGGACCAAAAGTTTCAAGTCGTTCGTAATAATTATTTGAAATAATACCCCATAAAAATGCATATGTAGCTATTTGTACTATTCTAAAAATGCTTTCTAATCTCAT
>MDSZ01142572.1_pt1 | contig 26085 bp, 20 predicted proteins | sample 811201 | NCBI WGS metagenome assembly MDSZ01 (sample SAMN05326647, study PRJNA326480) | marine metagenome | isolation source: seawater | place: Indian Ocean: North | collected 2010 | reverse complement strand
ATTTTGAGATACCTGCATTTTTAAGAAAACAAAAATTTTAATGACAACCTTAAAATATTATGGTCAATCCAACATATTCACCGAAATCCCCTCATGTTTCGGTGATGTTGGATGAGATAATTAATTTAAGTAATCCTGAAAAAGGAGGAGTATTTGTAGACTGCACCTTTGGAGGAGGCGGTCTTTCAAAAAAAATTCTTCAATTTTCAAATACTAAGGTAATTGCTTTTGATAGAGATAAAATTATTCTCAATTTTGCTAAAGATCTAAAAAAACAATACCCGACAAGATTTTCTTTCTTCCAAAATAAGTTCAGCCAAATACACAATATAGTTAATGATCAACTTGCGGACGTAATTATATTTGACCTTGGCTTATCATCTATTCAATTGAACGATCTTAAAAGAGGTTTTTCATTTAAATCAGAACAAGCTTTGGATATGTCAATGGGGCTAACAAATTTATCTGCTGAGGATGTTGTAAACAATTATAGTGAAAAAAAACTCAAATTAATAATTAAAATACTTGGAGAGGAAAAAGATGCATCCAAAATTGCCAAGAATATAATAAAATCTAGAGCAATAAAAAAAATTACAAGAGCAAATCAATTAGCAGAGATAATAAATAAAAGTAAAAAAAGAAATTATTCACAAAAGATAAATCCTAGCACAAAAACATTTCAAGCCTTGAGAATATTTGTAAATAAAGAAATAACAGAACTTGTTATGGGTATAGCTAATGCAACAAAAATTTTAAGACCTGGAGGAAAGATTGTAGTAATAAGTTTTCATTCAATAGAGGATAAAATTGTAAAGTACTTTTTTAATAATTTTTCTTTAAATAGATCAAATCCATCTAGATATTTTCCTGAAAATAAAAAAAATAATATTAATTTATTTGAAAGATATAAGAATCAAATCATTAAACCCTCAAACATTGAAATAACAAAAAATCCTCCTTCAAGATCAGCAAAGCTTAGATACGCTATAAGAAGTAAAAATAGTTTTATATTTCCTGAAAAAATGAAAATTAAATTTAAAAGATATTTAGATTTAGAGAGATCTCATGCCTAACACAAAAATAATACTATCTATGTTGATTTTTTCTATTTTACTTGGGTTTACATCAATTATAAAAACTCAAACTAGAATTATCGAAAAAAATATTTTAAAAATTGAAAAAAAAATTTCAGTTATTGAACATGACTCACATGAATCAGAATTAGATTATTTCTACCTTTCTTCACCATCGAATTTATCAAAAAGAATTAAGCAGCTAGATTTAACCGAATACCAACCTATGGATTTTTCTAAAATATATTTATCTTATAACGAATTTTTAAAAACACATAAAAAGATTTCTATATTAAATAAAAGTGATGAGAAAAAAAAACAAACGAAATAAAAAAGTATATAACGAAAATCAAAAAAGTTTCTATTTTGAAGATTATTTTGAAACAAATCTCAGAAATAAAAAAGTAAAAAACTCAACTATTTCACAAGATAGGGTATATCTTTTATTTTTTTTGTTTTTTTCATTAGTAACAATATTTTCAATTAAGATTATTTTAGTCTCTTTAAAGAGTGTAGAAAGTTATTTTCAAAAAAATAACACAATTTATCAAAAAACATTACGAAGAGATATAATTGATAGAAATGGAGTTGTTGTTTCTAGAAATATTAATTCTTTTCATGCAGCCATAAATCCAAGAATGATAAAAAATAAAGAAAATTTTTTATTAAATATAAGACTTAATTTTCCAGATTTAAAAATTGAAAATATAGAACAAAAATTTAAAAGAGGAAAATATTTTTATTTAAAAAAAAGACTTGATCAACAAGAAAAAGAAAAATTATGGTCTCTCGGTCAAAAGGGTATAATTTTTGAACCATTTCAGTCAAGAATATACACTCATTCAAACTTATTCAGTCATATACTTGGACAAGTTGATTATGATAATTATGGTGTTTCTGGGGTAGAAAAATACTTTGACAAAGAGCTAAAAGATAAAAGTCTAATAGATGAACCGTTACAATTATCTTTAGACACCAACATTCAATACATAATTAATGATGAACTTGAAAATGCTGTAACCACGTTCAAGGCCACTGGGGGAGGAGCTTTGCTAATGAACGTGAACAATGGTGAGATTTTGTCATTAGTCTCTCTTCCTAATTTTGATATAAATAAAAGAAGTCAAATTATTGATAAAAACTACATTAATAAAATTACAAAAGGTGTTTATGAATTAGGCTCAATTTTTAAGACTTTCACCGTTGCCTTGGCTCTTGAGAAAAATTTAGTTACACCTGAAACACTAATAAAAGATATACCTAGAAAGATAAAATGCTCTATACACAATATTTCTGATTTAAAACAATTTCCTAAGGATTTATCAGTTGAAGAAATACTAATTCGCTCATCAAATATTGGTACTTTAATTTTAGCTAAAAAAGTTGGTCAACAAGAATTTAAGAATTTTATTAGAAATACAAGCCTTTTAAGCAAACCAGAATTGGAACTAGAAGAGTTAGGAACTCCTCTAAATTTTAAATGGAATAAGTGTAAATTAGAAACTATTTCTTATGGCCACGGTATTGCTATCACACCTTTACAGGCTACTGCAACTTATGCAGCATTAACTAATGGAGGCTATCTTATAAAACCCACCATTATAAAAAAAGAAAATTTTGTAAAAAAGAAAAAAATAATTTCAGAACAAACTAGTAAAAAAGTAAATAATATATTAAGAAAAGTCGTTACCCACGAAGAAGGAACAGCTAGTTTGGCTGATGTATATGGCTTCGATGTAGGCGGTAAAACTGGAACTTCACAAAAATATAATAATGAAAATAAAAATTTGAATACCTTTATTTCTATTTTTCCCTCTAAAAGTCCAAAATATGTTTTGTTAGTAATGTTAGAAAATCCTCAAATTGCTCATGATTTAATTTATGATTATAGAGGGATCAAAATAAAAGGGACAAGAAATGAGGCGGGATGGAATTCAGTTTATACAGCTGGCAAAATTATAAAAAAAATTGGACCTATTTTAGCCATAAATAATGACGAGTTTTACAACGACCATGTTGCTGAAAAACTTAATTAAGCGGTGTCCTAAAAACCTAAAAAATTTAAAGATTAGGGGTTTAGCACTTAATAGCAAAGACGTGAAACGAGGCTATATTTTTTTTGCTATTAAGGGGAGTAAATCAAATGGAGAGAAATATATAAATCAAGCTATTAAAAAAGGAGCTAGCCTAATTCTTTGTTCTAGAAATTGTAATTTTAAGAATAAAAAAATTAATATTATTAAGATAAATGATTTAAAAGATTACCTCAGAGAAGCAACTTCTAATTTTTATAAAGTTAAACCAAAAAATATTATTGCAGTAACTGGAACAAACGGTAAAACTTCAGTTGCTGAATTTTTTTGTCAAATACTCGAATATAATGGTGTACCGGTAGCTTCAATAGGAACATTAGGCATAAAGTATGAAAAGAAAATTGTTAAGACTGACCTTACTTCACCAGATATAATTACAATTCACAAAAATCTTGCTTTATTAAAAAGAAAAAAAATTGACAATGTAATAATAGAGGCATCAAGCCATGGTTTAGCTCAAAAAAGATTAGATGGATTAAAATTTAGAGGAGGTATTTTCACAAATTTTAGCCAAGATCACTTGGATTATCATAAAACAATGAAAGCATATCTTGCTTCAAAATTAATTTTATTTTCTAAATTACTTAAGCGAAAAAGTTATATTATTAGTGATAAATCAATAGACCAATATTCAACTTTAAAAAAGATTTCAAAAAGAAAAGGATTAAGATTTTTAGAAATCACTAAAAAAAAAGATGAAATTAAAAACATTAATTTTCCACTAGTAGGACAGTTTCAATTAAAAAACTTATCAATGGCCGCTTTAGCTGCAGAAGAACTTGGTCTTAAAAAATTTAAGATTAATAAAGCAATAAAATTTATCAAAAATGTGAACGGAAGATTAGAATTAGTGAAAAAATATCCTAATAATGTAAGGGTGTTTATTGATTATGCGCACACCCCAGAAGCTTTACGCGAAGTAATTACATCAGTAAAAGAAAGTTTTAATAATAATATTTCGTTAGTTTTTGGGTGTGGTGGGGAAAGAGATTTTAAAAAGAGACCATTGATGGCTAAAATTGCAAAATCTTTATGTAAAAAAATATATGTTACTGATGATAACCCAAGAAATGAAAATCCAGCAAAAATTAGAAAAGAAATTATTCATCATTTAAAAGGAAGCAAGTATTACGAAAACGGAAACAGATTTAAAGCAATTAAAAGTGCTATCTTAAATGCAGAACCTGACGAGTCTGTAATTGTTACTGGTAAAGGTCATGAAACAGTACAAAATTATGGAAATAAAATTTTTAATATCTCAGATAAAAAGATTATCAAGAGCATTAAAATTGAAAGAAAAAAAATAAATCAAAAACATCAAAATTATTATTATAATTCCAAAATATTAAATAAAATTTTAAATAATAAAAGATTTTACAGAGTTAATGGAGTAGCGATAGACTCTCGAGATGTAGTTAAGGACAATATATTTTTAGCAATTAAAGGAAAAAAAAACGACGGTATAAATTTTATTTCAAAAGCACTTAAAAAGGGTGCAAGTTATGTCGTTTCTAGAGTTATTAATAAGAAATATAAAAAAAGGACCATAAGACTTAACAATCCATTAAAATTTCTAAGTAAATTTGCTGACCTTAAAAGAAAAAGTTGTAATGCCAAAATATTAGGAATAACCGGAAGTGCAGGAAAAACTTCATTAAAAAATTTATTAGGCACTATACTTTGCAAATATCATAAAACTTACTTATCACCAAAATCTTTTAATAATCATTTTGGTGTACCTTTAAGTTTATCAAATTTGAATTTCGGTCACAAATTTGGAGTTTTTGAAATAGGCATGAGTAAATCTGGAGAGATTGATAAATTGTCCAAACTAGTAAAACCAGATTTAGCAGTGATAACAAATATTGCCGAAGCACATATTGAAAATTTCAGCAACATAAAAGGTATTGCAAATGCTAAAAGTGAAATTATAAAAAATATTAAAAATAATGGATCAATTATTTTAAATCGTGATGATAAATTTTTCAATTATTTAAATAAAAAAGCAAAATTAAAAAAAATAAAAGTGATCTCGTTTGGTAAATCAAGAAATTCAGATGTTCAATTAATTAAGATTAAAACTCGAAAAAACATTAAAATAATTAATGTTAAAGTTTATGATCAAATATTTGAGTTTGAAATAAAAAATATCAATATCTACAATGTTCTTGCATCTCTAGCTATTATTTATGAGCTTAAATTGGATATTAACAAAATAATTCACTTATTTAAAAACTTTCAACCATCCGAAGGAAGAGGGAAAATTTATGAAACCATTAGATATAATAAAAAGTTTAATTTGATAGATGAAAGTTACAACGCCAATCCTCTTTCTGTGAAAAATGCTATAATAAATTTATCTGCAATTAAAAAAAATAAATTTAAGAAATATCTGCTTTTAGGCGATATGCTCGAGCTTGGATCTAGGTCAGAATTTTATCATAAAGAATTATCAAAACTTATTAACAGTTCAGATATAGATAAAGTTTTTATTAAAGGGGAAAAAAGCCTTTACACATATAAGTATTTAAAAAAAGAGAAGAGAGGAAATATATTTCAATCAGATCAAGATATTGACCTTATTTTAAAAAATATAATCGCAAATAATGATTATTTAATGATAAAAGGATCTAACGCAACAGGATTAAATGCTATTACGAGATCAATAATTAAAGGAATATAAATGTTATTTAATTTACTGACATCTTTTATCGATCAATACACATTCTTAAATGTTTTTAAGTATTTAACTTTTAGAACTGGGCTCTCAGTAGTTACATCATTAATAGTTGTGTTTATAATTGGAGGCCCACTTATAAAAATATTTTCAGAAAATATGATTTCAGGTCCGATAAGACAGGACGGTCCGATTGACCATATTATCAAGAAATCAGGCACCCCTACAATGGGCGGAGTAATAATTATAATTGGTATGTTAAGCAGCACTTTATTATGGGCTGATTTAAACAATATATATATTTGGACATTAATCTTTGTGTCTCTTAGTTTGAGTGTTTTAGGATTTACGGATGATCTATTAAAAATAAAATTTAAAAATTCTAGAGGATTAAACGGAAAATTAAAATTTCTTGGTCAGCTGATTATTGGTGCATTGACCATATTTATTTTAATTAACTTTTCTGATCATGAATATTTATATAATCTTTACTTTCCTTTTTTTAAAAATTTAATTTGGCAAATGGGACTATTCTTTATTCCTTTTGGCATATTTGTTATAATTGGTTCATCAAATGCTGTAAATTTAACAGATGGTCTTGATGGATTAGCCACTGTTCCGGTAATGCTTGTGGCACTTTCTTTTACAATAATATCTTATGTAGTTGGCAATACAATTTTTTCAGAATATCTTCAGCTTCAATATATTCCCGATGTAGGCGAGCTTTCAATTTTTTGCGGATCTATTGTTGGGTCATGTTTAGGGTTTTTATGGTATAACGCTCCACCAGCTAAAATATTTATGGGAGACACCGGATCCCTATCACTAGGGGGGTCTTTAGCTGCAGTTGCGATAATTGTTAAACATGAAATTGTGCTTGCTATTATTGGTGGGTTATTTGTCCTTGAAACCGTTTCGGTAATAATTCAAGTCATTTCATTTAAGCTTACAGGTAAAAGAATTTTTAAGATGGCGCCAATTCATCATCACTTTGAACAAAAAGGATGGGCAGAGTCCACTATTGTTATTAGATTTTGGATAATTGCAATTATTCTAGCCCTTATTGGATTAGCGACATTGAAATTACGTTAGTGAATGTCCAAAAATTTAAATTTAAAAAAGTTATCATTTTTAATTTATGGCTTAGGAGCTACCGGCCAATCAGTAATTAGATATTTTAAAAAAAAAAAAATAAAAAACTTTGTAATTTGGGACGATAGCGTCAGATTAAAAAAGAATAATCAAATAAGCAATTTTTTCAATCTTAAAAAGGCGTTAATAAATGTCGATTTCATAATTTTAAGTCCAGGAGTTAGTTTATTTAAATCGAAATACAAAAGTTTATTAAAAAAATACGAAAAAAAAATTATAACTGATATAGATTTATTATATTTATTTAATTCTAATTTTAAATCAATAATGGTGACAGGTACTAATGGAAAATCCACAACCTGTAAAATCATATCTCACTTATTAAAAAAAAATAAATTTAATGTCAGATTAGGTGGCAACATTGGAAAACCAATTTTAGATTTGCAAACTAAAAAAAAGGTTTATTTTGTTATTGAAGCATCTTCTTTTCAACTTTCCCATTCTAAGTTTATTAAACCAGATATTGCTATGCTTTTAAATTTAACAGTTGATCATCTTGATTGGCATGGATCAATGAAAAATTATATTTTTTCAAAGATGAAAATTTTTAAACTTCAAGAAAGAGATAATTTTGCCTTTATAAATCACAGCTTAAGACATATTTTTAAAAAACAAAAATTTTCCTCAAAATTAGTAAGTATAAAATCAAATCAATACGACAAGCTTAAATCAAGAATTAATAGCGAATACTTAAAATCTAATGCTAACGAGGATAATATGAAATTTGTTTACTCTTTGTCAAAAATTTTAAAAATAAGCAATACCGCCTTCGTCAAGTCTATGGCATCTTTTAAAGGATTACCACATAGATACGAAATTTTCTTAAAAAAAAGAAAAATAACTTTTATAAATGACTCTAAAGCAACTAGCCTGAAATCTTCAGAATTTGCTTTGTCTAATGACAAAAATATTTACTGGATACTAGGTGGTCTTCCAAAAAATAATGATACAATTAATTTAAGAAAAGTAAAAAAAAATATAATTTGTTCATACATAATTGGAAAAAGTGCTCATTTTTTTAAGAAAAAACTTAAATCTCAAGTCAACTTTAAGATTTGTAAAAATTTAGAAAATGCACTCTTAAAAGTTATCAATGATATAAAGTCTAACGAAAAAGAAAATTGTAAAATTCTTTTTAGTCCAGGCGCAGCATCATTTGATCAATTTAAAAATTTTGAAAAAAGAGGAGATGAATTTAAAAGGTTGAGCAAAAAATATGCAAAAAAAATTTATTAATTTTGAATTTAAGGATTTTTGGAGAAATTTAGACAAAAACATTCTTACAGGTTTTTTAATACTGTTTTTTTTAGGGCTTTTTTTTTCATTATCTTCTACTTCTTCTTTGGCAGGGGAAAGATTGAATAAAACTTATTATTTTTTTTTTTCAAAACATTTAATTTTTACTTTATTGGCACTTATGGTAATGTTTTTTATTTCTGCAATACAAACATCTTTACTAAAGCAATTAATAATTCCAACTTTTGTAATGATATTTATCTTACTGATATTAGTGCCTATAATTGGTCTCGAGGTAAAAGGAGCAAAAAGATGGTTAGATTTAAAATTTTTTAGATTACAACCTATTGAACTTTTAAAACCTTTCTTTGTTTTGATTACAGCTAAAATCTTAACTTATAAAAATATAAACCATTCTCAAATCAAATATTTTTTTAGCTTTTTATTATTAGTATCGATAATTATACTTTTAATTGATCAGCCAGATCTTGGACAATCAATTTTAATAATTGGCAGTTGGATTGCAATGGTTTTTGTATCAGGAGTGAACATTGTCTATATTTCTAGCTTTCTAATTATATTTATCTCTTTTGTTGCTGGAATTTTGTTTTTAATGCCGGAAAAATTTGGATATATCACTAATCGACTTACTACTTTTTTCGATCCTTCTAAAGGAGATAATTTTCAGTCTACTAAGGCCTTGGACGCAATCAAACAAGGCGGGCTTAAAGGACAAGGAATGGGTGAAGGTATACTAAAGGATAGTGTTCCAGAGGCACACACTGATTATATTATTGCTATTATTTCTGAAGAGTATGGGTCAGTTGTCTCCATTTTAATAATTACAATTTTTTTATACATATCCTTTAGGATTATTAAGAATTGTGTTTCTATTAAAGAAGAATTTTTAAAATTATCTTTATGTGGTTTAGCTTCACTTCTAATTTTTCAAACATTTATTCATATAGGCGTGAATACAAGTTTACTTCCAACAACAGGAATGACACTTCCATTCTTAAGTTATGGGGGCTCATCTTTAATTGGAAGCGCTATTTTAGCAGGCTTAGTTTTAAATTATACAAAGATAAAAATGGATTTAGATGGCTACAATTGAAAAAATATTAATAGCAACTGGTGGAACAGGAGGTCACATTTTTCCTGCTTACTGTCTAGCAAAAAATTTTTTAGATAAAGACATAGATGTAATAGTCACCTCAGACGCAAGGGGCATAAAATATCTAAAAGACTTTCCTCAATTAAAAGTTATTAAGATTAATTCATCAACAATTAACGGTAAAAATTTACTTAGATTAATTCGTTCAATGTTTCTAATTTTTTCCTCATTTTGTAAATCGTTATTTTTATTATTTAAAAAAAAAACCAAATTTAATTTTTGGTATGGGTGGATACTCATCATTTCCTGTTTGTTTAGCATCAAAGCTCATAGGTATACCGTTTGTAATTTATGAAAATAATTTACATATTGGTAAAGCTAATAAATTTTTATTACCTTTTGCAAAAAAAATTATTGTTTCATATGCTGACTTGGATGGAATTCCATTTAAATACCGAAATAAAGTATGTGAAGTAGGGAATATTATTCGTGAAGAGATAATTAAATTTCCTTTTCAGTCAAGTAATAAAACAAATAAAGAAAAGCTAGCAATATTAGTTTTAGGAGGTAGCCAAGCAGCTAAAATTTTTGCTGAAAAACTTCCAGATATATTCAAAAAATGTGTAAACTCAAATATAAATTTGAAAATTTTTCAACAGTGCCTGCCTACTCAAAATAACGACTTAGAAAATTTGTACAAAAAATTGAATATTGATTATGAAATATTTAATTATAGTAAAAACATAATTAAATATTTTTCCATAACAGATTTAGCAATCACTCGATCGGGATCTTCAATGTTAGCGGAACTTCTTAATGCCAGAATTCCTTTTATTTCGGTTCCTTTACCATCCTCAGCTGATAATCATCAGTTAAAAAATGCTATTTATTATGAAAAAAAAGGATATAGCTACTTAATTGAAGAAAAGTACTTGGATACAAAGCTATTTGAGTTAATTAAAAAAATTAATGATGAAAATTTACTGGACCAAATTATAAAAACTCAAGCACAATATTCTGATAAATCTGTTTATAAAAATGTTAATAATATAATAAATGAAATAACAAATGAAAAACATTAGAATAGGACAAAAAGAAATTATTCACTTTATAGGCATCGGTGGAATTGGAATGAGTGGTTTGGCTCAAGTCATGAGAACAATGGGTTTTAAGATTCAAGGGAGTGATCAAAACAAAAACAAAAACACTACCAACTGTTCAAAAGTAGGAATAAAAGTATTTATAGGTCATTCCAAAAAAAACATAAAAAATGCAACAATAGTTGTTAAATCGTCTGCTATAAAAGAGACTAATGTTGAGGTAAAATTTGCAAAAAAAAAGAAAATTCCAATTTATTCGAGAGCTGAAGTGCTAGCTAATGTAGTTTCTTTAAAAAAGAATATAATTATTACGGGTTCGCATGGAAAAACAACAACTACTTCTTTAGTAGCTAAAATTTTATCTGACCAGAAATTAGACCCTACTATCATTAATGGTGGAGTTATAAACTCTTTTAATAGTAATGCTAAGTTAGGAAAAGGTGACTGGGCAATCTTAGAAGCAGATGAGTCTGATGGAAGTTTCTTGAAACTTCCAATTAACTACTCGATTGTTACCAATTTAGACTATGAACATCTAGATTTTTATAAAAACTACAGAAATTTAGAAAATGCTTTTATTCAATTTTTAAATAAGACGCCTCCTATAGGAAAATCATTAATTTGCATTGATAATAGGAATATAAAAAAAATATTACCTAAAATTAAAAATAAAAATATATTAACATATGGCTTTGATCATAAATCAAATTATAGAATTAGTAATGCACGTTATAATATAGGGTATTCACTATTTGATTTAGATTATAAAAAAACAAATAGCGAAATAGTAAAAATTAAGAATATTAATTTAAAATTAATCGGCAAGCACAATATATTAAACGCTGCAGCCTCAGTGGCAGTCTGTTTAAATCTGGGTGTAAAAACAGATATTATCAAAAGAGCATTAAAAAACTTCTCTGGAGTTCAAAGAAGGATGACTAAAATATTTGCAAAAAATAAAAATGAATTTTTTGATGATTATGCTCATCATCCCACTGAAATAACCTCGATTTTAGAAGGACTAAAAAATATTTATAAAGAAAGAAAGATCATTACAGTTTTTGAACCTCATAGATATTCTAGAGTGATATCTTTGAAAAAATCATTTTCAAAGTCTTTTAAAGAGTCAGATATTGTTTTAATAATTCCTATATATGCTGCAGGTGAAAAGAAAAATTTACATTTTAATATGCTCAATTTTGCAAAATTGATATCAAAAAATTCAAATACACAAGTTGTACTTGTAAAAAATCAAAAAGAGTTGTCAAATTTTGTCAAAAAAAATCTTATTAGTGACGAAATAGTAATTGGAATGGGAGCTGGCTCTATTTCTCAATGGATGAGAGAGCTAGAATTTACTTTATGAGTCAAGATATTCAGTCTTTACAAAAGCAATTTGGAAAAAACCTAATTTTAAATGAAAATTTATCTAAATACAGTTGGTTTAATTTGGGTGGACCAGCAGAAATTTTTTTTAGACCAGACAATAAAGAACAATTAATTAATTTTTTGATTGAAGTTAAAAAACGTAATTTAAGTAAGAAAATAATTGGAGCTGGATCTAATACTTTGATTAGAGACCAGGGGGTTAAAGGCACAATTATAAAATTGAGTTCGAAATTCTCTTTTATAAAATTGTTAACCAATGACACCCTGGAAGTTGGAGCTGCAACATTAGATAAAAAAATTTCAGATTTTGCCTTAGAAAATAGTATTGGAAACCTTGAATTTTTATCTTGTATTCCAGGGTCTATTGGCGGTTCAATAATGATGAATAGCGGGTGTTATGGAACAGATATTTCTGAAATTCTTATTTCTATTAAAGTGCTTGACGACATGGGAAGAGAAAAAGAAATAAAAAAAAATGAAATTAAATTTTTTTATAGAGGCACTAGCATACCTGAAAATTATATTATTCTATCAGCGGTTTTAAAAGGCAAAATCTCCATTAAAGAAGAAGTAAGAAAAAAACAAGAAAAGTTAATTAAAACAAAGGAAGAAACTCAACCCAGAAGAATTAAAACTGGAGGAAGTACATTTAAAAATAGTATTAATAAAAAAGCATGGGAATTAATCAAGGAATCAGGTTGTGATAAACTAAATATAGGTGACGCTAAAATTTCCGAAAAACATTGTAATTTTTTCATAAATAATGGAAATGCGAAAACCGCAGATATTGAAGAGCTTATAAATAAAGTTAAAGAGCAGGTACATTCTAAAACAGGTGTAGCTCTTGAACTCGAAATTAAGATAATCGGTGATGAAATATAAAAAAGTTTTGGTTGTTCTTGGAGGCTTGTCAGGTGAAAGAGAGGTGAGTCTTGATAGCGGAAGAGCTTGCGTGAAAGCTCTTAAAAAAAAAGGATATAAAGTTTCAACATTTGATCCTAAAAAAAAACCTTTAAATTTAATTGATAAAACTAAAGTAGATGTAATTTTTAACGCTTTACATGGTAAAGAAGGCGAGGATGGAGTCGCTCAAAGTTATTTTGAGTACTTAAAAATACCTTACACTCACTCAGGTGTAATTAGTTCTTATAATGCAATGGACAAAGTTATTTCGAAGCAAATATTTAAGATAAATAAAATAAAATCTCCAAAATATTTTGTACTTGAAAAAAAAGATTTTAATGCGTCAAAACTTAAGTCTTTAATAAAAAAAAAAAGCTTATTATTTCCTTTAGTCGTTAAACCTACTAATGAAGGTTCGAGTATTGGTGTCAAAATTTGTAATAATATAAAAATTTTAATTTTATCAATAAAATTACTTTTTAGGTTACATGAAAAATTAATTTTGGAGCCTTATATAGGAGGCCAAGAAATTCAAGTTGCGGTGCTAAATGGCACTCCTTTAGGTGCAATTGAACTTAAACCTCAAAGAAAATTTTATGATTATAAAGCTAAGTATTCCAAATCTGCTAACACAAAACATATTATGCCTGCAAACCTAAACAGATCAAAATACAATGAAGTGATGAGAATTGCAAAAAAAGCTCATTATGCACTTGAATGCAAAGGTGTAACAAGATCAGATTTTAAGTTCTATAAAAATACATTTTATCTTTTAGAAATAAATACCCAGCCTGGTATGACAAGTTTATCGTTAGTACCAGAAATAGCTAATTATAAGGGAATATCATTTGAGAATTTGATAGAAAAGATTTTGCTAAATGCTAGTACGAACAGATGAAAAAACAACTTTTAGGTCTAATTCTTTTATTAATACTTTTCACAACATATACTCCAAACTTTAATTTGAGAACAGACACAGATCTAAATATAAAAAAAATAAAAATAGAAAATAATTCTATTCTTTCATCTGATGAAATAGAAAAAAAACTAAATTTTTTGCTAAATGAAAATCTTTTTTTACTTAATGTTAATGAAATTCAAAAATCTTTGGAAGAGTTTGATTTCATAGAAAGCTTTAGCGTTAAAAAAATTTACCCTAATAAAATTAAAATTATCATAATCGAAAAAAAACCTATAGCAGTTTTGCAAAACAAAAAAGAAAAATATTATATATCCGACAAAGGAGACACAATCAATTTTAAAAAAATAAAATTATTTAAAAGTTTGCCAACTGTTTTCGGAGGAGAGAATAAGTTTTATTCTTTTTATAAAGATATTTTAAGTATTAATTTCCCGGTAGATAATGTTGAAAAATTTTATTTTTTTGAGTCAGGTAGATGGGATATTATATTGCGAAATAAAAAAGTAGTTAAACTACCGATAGATAATTACTTACCAAGTCTTAAAAACTTTTTATTATCCCAAGGAAACTCTACCTTTGATAAGTATAAAATATTTGACTATAGAATTAAGGAACAACTTATTTTAAACTAATACATGCGGTTTGATTCTCCAATTCTCATAGTAGAGATAAACTATTTTAATTATATATTTGTAGTAGCTAAATATAGTGAAAATCAAAAACTAAAAATCGTCGAAAAAATAATTACACCTAATGAAGGTATAAGTAATAATAAATTTATTGATATTAAAAAGGCACAAGAATGTATGAAAAAAAATATATTAATACTTGAAGATAAATTAGGTCATGTTTTTAAAGATACAATAATCTTAATTGATAATTTTGATTACACTTGTTTAAATTTATCTGGATTTAAAAAACTTAATGGTTCTCAATTAATAAAGGAAAACATCACCTACATAATAAATTCTTTAAAATTTAGTGTTATAGAACAAGAGAAGGATAAAACAATTTTACATATTTTCAATTCAAAAAGTGTTCTTGATGGACAAGAAACTGAAAATTTACCAATAGGACTTTTTGGAAACTTTTATAATCACGAACTTACATTCTTTTTAATGCAAAAAAATGATTTAAAAAATATTAAAAGCTTATTTAATAAGAATAATTTAAACGTAAAAAAAATATTAATTAAGAAATTTATAGAAGGCACTCAATTAATAAAGCAGAATAGTAATACGGAAACATTTTTTCAAATAAAAATAAACGAAGAAACTTCTGAAATAAATTTCTTTGAAAAATCTTCTTTTAGATTTAAGCAAAATTTTAATTTTGGGTCAAAAATAATTCTTAAAGATATTTCCAAAATTTGTTCTTTAGATCATGAAATAATTAAAAATATATTATTGGATAATTGTTTTAGTGGACAAAAAGAAAATGATGATGAATTATTAGATAAAAAATATTTTAAAAGTGGAAATTTTAGAAAAATAAGAAAAAAACTATTAAAAGATATAGTCTATGCAAGAGTTGAGGAAATTCTAGACATTATTTATAAATTTAATGTAAATTTAAAATACCTTAAAAAAGATTGCAATGATATTTATGTTTTAATAGGGGACAACAAAATTAAAACTAATTTCGAAGAAATCTTCAGAACTTATTTCATTAAGAGCAGAGGAATAAAAGTAAATTTTATTGATAACTTTGATACAGAACTTTTGATTTCAAACGCTGTAAATCTATCAACTTTTGGATGGAAAAAAGAGGCAATACCAATTACCCAAACAAAAAACTCTCTTATTACAAGGATTTTTAAGTCAATATTTGGTTAGCACTTTGTTTTTTTTGGAAACATTTGTTGTTTTAATTTCATAAATTGAATTTTGTATAACAGCGAAATGTTAAATTCAAAACAAAAAACTGTTAATGAGAAAATTGAGCTAAAAGGTATCGGCCTACATAACGGTGTAGAAGTTAATTTAAAGATTAAACCCTCTGGTCCAAACTCAGGAATTATTTTTAAAAGAGTAGATCTTAAATCTAGCAATGAAATAGATGCAAATTTTAAGAATGTTGTTGAACCTATATTATGTACAAAACTCAAAAATGAAAGTGGCGCAACCATATCTACTGTAGAACATCTAATGGCTGCATTTTATGGAGAGGGCATTGACAATGCAGTAGTCGAAGTTGACGCTTCAGAAATTCCAATAATGGATGGATCAGCTGTTGAATTTGTCGATGCTATTAGATCAGTTGGCATTAAAGAACAAACTGAACCAAGAAAATTTATTAAAGTATTGAAGAAAGTAGAAATTAGCGAAGGGGAAAAATTTATCTCAATTGAACCTCTTGATAAAGATTTAATAGTTGATTTTGAAATAGTTTATAAAAATCCGTTAATTAGAACTAGAAGAAAAGAATTTAAGCTAAGCAATGATAATTTAGTAGATATTTATAATTCTAGAACTTTCTGTTTGTATGAAGATATTGATAATATAAAAAGTATGGGTTTAGCTAAAGGTGGTTCGCTAGATAATGCAATAGTAGTTCAGGGAAACAAAATTCTAAATGAAGATGGTTTAAGAAATAGGCACGAGTTTGTTTATCACAAGATTCTCGATTGTCTAGGTGATATTATGTTATCTGGTAATCGTATTTTTGGTCACATCAAAACATCCCAAGGCGGACACGCTCTAACAAATAAATTATTAAATAAATTCTTCTCAAATAAAGATAACTGGAGCTTTGAAAATTCGAAAAATAACGAGAATAAAATCCAAAATTCTTACAAAAACCCAGTAGCAATCGGCATATAACATCATTAAAATTTACCATTTCATCTTAATTTGTTATTAATGAGTTTATGTTTCAAAAAATTATAATAATTTTAATACTCATTTTTATTAATATATCGTGTGCAAAAAAAAAAGACGAAGTACAGATACAACTTCAAAAAAAAGTCGATCCTTATCAAGTATATTCTGAGGGATTTGAAGCATTTTCAAAAGGAGATTATTTTTTTGCTAATAAAAAATTTTCAGAAGCAGAACTTAATTTTGAAACTGTAGATTATGCAGCAAAAGCAGCAATTATGTCGAGTTATGCTTTATATGGCATAAATTTTTATGATGAAGCATTAGAAAACTTAGAGAGATATCTCAGAAAATATCCTGCGGATAAAAATGTAATGTATGCTCATTATTTGAGTGCCTTAGTTTATTATGAACAAATTTCAGATGAAAAAAAAGATCTTGAGCCTTTGCTTAAAGCAACTAAAAAAATAAATTTTTTTTTAAATAAATATCCTAACTCAGAATATGCAATTGATTTGAAATTTAAGATGGATTTAATTACAAATCAATTAGCCGCAAAAGAACTTTATGTTGCTAAATATTATATTTCTACACAAAAATGGGTTCCAGCAATCAATAGACTAAAAGTGATTTTAAAAGATTATCAAGAAACAGTTTTTATTGAAGAGGCCCTTCATAGATTAGTAGAAATACATTATTATCTTGGTTTAGAGGAAGAGGCTAAAAAATACGCTAAGATTCTTGGGTATAATTATAATTCAAGCGAATGGTTTGAACAATCTTATAAACTTTTAAATAAAGATTATAAAATTTCTAAAAAAGAAAAAGTTAATCGAAAAGACCAGAGTTTTTTTAAAAAAATTTTAAACAAAATAAAGTAGACCAATGGTTCAAAAGTTAGAAATTATTAATTTATATAAAAAAAAACTTAATTTGTTAAAAAAACATGACAAGCTTTATTTTGACCAAGACAAACCTGTAATTTCTGATGCCAAATATGATAATTTAAAAAAAGAGGTTTTAGATTTAGAAGCTAAAAATAAGTTCTTGAAAAAATTAAACTTAAGTCGATCAGTAGGATCACCTCCATCAAATAAATTCAAAAAAATAAAACACTTAAAACCAATGCTTTCATTATCAAATGCATTTGACATCAAGGATATGAATGATTTTATCAGTAAAATTGGTAATTTTTTAAATAATAAAAAAGATATTGATTTTTTCTCTGAACCTAAAATTGATGGTATTTCAGCAACATTAATTTATGAAGATGGCGTTCTAACAAAAGGTCTCTCTCGAGGAGATGGAACTACCGGAGAAGATATTCTCGAAAATTTAAAAACTATAAATAGAATTCCCAAAAAAATTAAGGGTAAAAATATACCTTCCTTACTCGAGGTAAGAGCAGAGGTATATATCGGCAAGAAAGATTTTGAAAAAATTAGAGGGAGCTTTGCTAATCCAAGAAATGCCGCTGGCGGTTCCTTGAGGCAAAAAGACTCTAAAGAAACTTCTAAAATTCCACTTAAGTATTTTGCTTATGGATTTGGCGCTGTTGAACCTATGATATTTAAGACACAGTCAGAATTTTTAGAAAAAATAAATTATTGGGGTTTTTCAACTAATCCTTTAATCAAAAAAGTTCAAAACCTAAACGAAATAGAAAAAAGATATTCTTATATCGACTCGATTCGTTCTTCTCTTGATTATGACATTGATGGATTAGTTTTTAAGGTCAATGATTTAAAATTACAGTCAAGACTAGGCAATACTTCTACATTTCCTCGCTGGGCTATAGCATACAAATTTTCTGCAGAAAAAGCAGTAACAAAAATAAAAGATATTGTTATTCAAGTAGGAAGAACAGGCGCAATAACACCTGTAGCAAAAGTTGAACCTGTAACAGTAGGTGGTGTAGTTGTTTCTAATGCAACTTTACATAACGAAGATGAAATTAATAGGAAAGATATTAGAGTAGGTGATATTGTGCTTATTCAAAGAGCAGGAGATGTCATACCTCAAGTAGTTTCTGTTGATGTTTCAAAAAGAAAAAACGGTAGTAAAAAATTTATTTTTCCAGATAAATGTTTATGTGGATCAGATACATACAAGGAAATAAATAAATCAACTAAAAAACAAGATGCTGTTAGACGCTGTACAAGAGGTTATGAATGTGATTACACTGCAAAAGAAAAATTGAAACATATTGTATCTAAAGATGCATTAAATATTGATGGCTTAGGAAAAAAAGTAATTGATCAATTTTGGGATCTAAGATTTATCAGAAAACCTTCTGATATTTTTAAACTTGATTATGAAAAGATTAAGACTCTTGAAGGGTGGGGGAATTTATCAATAGATAATCTAAGGAAAGCAATTGATAAATCAAAAAATATCGACCTTGATAGATTTATTTTTTCTATTGGAATAAGACATATAGGACAGGAAAACGCTAAAATTCTCTCAGGTTTTTTTAAAAATATATCTAACTTTAGCAATTTATTTAATGAAACAGAAAGAGAAGAAATATTAAAAAATCTAGCAGAGTTGGACGGAATTGGTGAAACCCAAATTGACTCGATAAACAATTTTTTTTCAAAGAAAGTAAATATTGAAATAGTAAAAAAATATATAGAAAAATTAAATATTAATGAATTTAAAGAAAAAAATAAAAGGGGAAAATTTGTTAATCAGTCTATTATGTTTACAGGTGGATTTGAAAGGATGAGTAGATCAGAGGCAAAGTCGATAGTTGAAGTGAATGGGGGCAAAGTTTTAAGTTCAGTATCAAAAAAATTGAATATTTTAGTTGTTGGTAATTCTAAACCAACAAAAAAGAAAATTGAAAGTGCTAAAAAATTAAACGTAAAAATAATCAAGGAAGGTGATTGGTATAAAATTTTAAATATTTGAGCAAGATTCTTTCAGATAAGCTAACTCAGAACCATTCATAAATTTTTTTAGATTTTTATAAACAATTACATGATATTTATTTAACCATCGTATCTCATTTTGTCTTAACATTTCTTTATTTATTAAAGATTTATCTATGGGCGCCATTGTTAAATTATCAAAAAAATAACCTGTTTTTGTTTTTTTTACTCTAACTAAGTTTTCAATTCTTATGCCGAATTTGTTTGTTTCATAATAACCAGGTTCATTTGAAACAATTACACCCTCTTGAAATTTAATCTTGTTCTTTTTTGATATCGCGTGAGGTCCCTCATGAACATTTAAAAAGTATCCAACTCCATGACCTGTGCCATGAGCATAGTCTAAATTTATTTCACGAAGAGGTTTTCTGGCTACAACATCGACTTCAGAGCCAGTTGTATTATTTTTTAACTTAAAACTAGCAACGGCAATATGGCCTTGTAAAACTCTTGTAAAAATATTCTTTATCCTTTTACTATTATTATTTAATGATATGGTTCTAGTAACATCAGTTGTACCATAATTGTATTGCCCTCCCGAGTCGACAAGATATATATCTCCTTTTTTCAACTTTCTATTGCTTTTCTTTGATGCTCTATAATGAATAATTGCTCCATTCGGACCAGATCCTGAAATTGTAGGAAAACTAGGAAACTTAAAATTTTTATTTTTTTTTCTAAACTTTAAAAGTTTTTCTTCAGCACTTATTTCACTAATTTTTTTATTCTTAAAATTCCTCTTAACCCAAAACAAAAATTTTGTTAAAGCAACTCCGTCATAAATATGGCATCTAATCATATTTTGAATTTCTGTTTTTGTTTTTACCGATTTCATTAAATAAATTGGATCTGAGTAGAATAACTTATTGTTTAATTTTAGAATGCTTTCAAAATATACAGAACAAGTCTCTGCGTCTAACAAAATTTTTTTGTGTTTGAGATCTTTTAAGAAAAAATCTGTATCTTCTATTTTAGATATCCGAACACCTTTAAGAGCATTTTTAAATTTAATGTCAATTTTTTTTAAATTACAAAATAAATGAATATCTTTATTAGAACCTATTATTAAATAAACATTTGGAATGGGTGTATACTTTGAGTCCCAACCTCTTATGTTAAGCAACCAAGCAATATTTTCACTAGAAGTGACAAAATGATAATCAACTCCTTTTTTTTTTAATATTTTCGACAATTCTTCAATTTTTGACTTATAACTTTGGCCTACTTCTTTTTTTGGTAAAACATAATATTTTTTTGAAGAAATGTTGTTTGATTTAACCCGTATTTTGTCAATTAAATTATCTTCTACAGGAACGAGTTTGAAACTAGTTTTTTTAAAGAAAATATTTAACATTTTATTGGTATGTAGTTTCGGGTCATATCCAATCAAATATTTTTTCCCTTTAAATATATCTGACGGATATTTACCAGGAATAGTTATAACTTTAAAATTTAATTTACTTTGAATTTTAGCTTGTAGTGAATATCTTCCATCGACAAACAAATAATTTTCTTTTTTTAAGATAAGTGCAAATCCAAATGAGCCTGAGAAGTTACTAATATAATTTAATCTATCTTTATTTGATGGAGTATATTCGTTAAAAAATTCGTCATTTTTTGGAATTATGTAACCATCCAAGTTATAGTTTTTAAAATAATTTCTTAATTTAACTATTTTTTCCATTTTAATATCTTATTTTTTTTATATCTATCCCATCCAGGGCTTCTGTGTCCCTCATCAAACTCTAAAGAATTGTCTTGATTGAAATCAAAATCATCAACATTTTTGTCAATTTCCATTTCATTTTTTTCAACACTTTCGTCTGGTATTTCATTTATAAATCTAGAGGGTAATGCATCCATCCAATCGCCATGATATGTTCTTTTCATTGCAAAAGATAAATATGCCTCTTTTTTTGCTCTAGTAATACCAACGTAAGCTAATCTTCTTTCTTCTTCTAATGCAAAGTCGCCTTTTTCCTCAAGAGATTTTTGATGAGGGAATAACCCTTCTTCCCACCCTGGCAAAAATACTACTTCAAATTCTAATCCTTTTGCAGCATGCATTGTCATTAAATTTACTTTTGCTCCATCCCAATCTTGATCTGCAGAAGTTGCCAAGGCAACATGTTCTAGAAAATTTTGTAAATTATCATAATCTTGCATAGCTCTTAACAATTCTTTTAAGTTATCAAGTCTATTTTCATTTTCTAAATCTTTTTTGTTTTTAAGCATTGCTGAATATCCAGATTCATCTAGAACTAATTTTAGAAGATCATGATGTTTCATATTTAGCATTTCTTTTCTCCATTTATGAATCATGTTGATTAGCTGTGACAAGGAAGACTTTATTTTAGGTTTAAACTCATTTTTTTCTATAAGCTTAATAATCGAGTCTTCTAAACAAAGTTTATTTTTATTTCCAAACTGGTGAATTTGATTAATCGAGCTCTCTCCAACACCCCTTTTTGGCGAGCCAATTACTCGTTCTAATGCTAAATCATCAAATTTTTGATTTATAATACGTAAATAACAAACGGCATCTTTAATTTCTGCTCGTTCATAGAATTTAATGCCTCCCAAAACTCTATAACCGATACCTACTTGTAAAAATCTTTCTTCAAATTCCCTTGTTTGATATATCGCTCTGACAAGTATTGAAATATCATTAAAAGAATATTTTTTTTTTAAATTATGCTCAATAATATCACTAACACCTTGAGCCTCATCTTTTCCTGTTTTATAGCAATTTAATTTAACTAACTCACCTTGATTTGCAGAAGACCATAATTTTTTACCGACTCTATTTGAATTATTAGAAATCAACACCGAAGCTGTTTGTAATATATTTTTAGTGGATCGATAATTTTGCTCTAATTTGAAAACTTTACAATTATTGTAAATTTTATCAAAAGTTAAAAAGTTCTTAATTTCAGCTCCTCTCCAACTATATATTGATTGATCGTCATCACCAACACAACAAATATTTTCTTTTTCATTTACCAATAGTTTTAGCCATTTATTTTGAATGAAATTTGTGTCTTGAAACTCATCAACTAATATATATTTAAAATTGTTTTTATATATTTCTCTAATATCTTTATGATCTTCGAATAATTTAACACAAAATAAAATTAAATCTCCAAAATCAAAAGCATTTAAATCTTTAGTCTTATTTTGATAAATCTTATAAACATTTAAGATTGATTTCATTATTGAACTAGATTTATTCAATTTTATGTCTTTAGGAAGAAGTCCTTTATTTTTCCATTGATCAATATGGTATATTATCAACATAGGTGAAAATTTTTTAGCGTCTAAGTTTTCTGCTTTAACAATATTTCTAATTAGTTTTTTTTGGTCATCTGTGTCTAAAATTGTAAAATTACTTTTATACCCTAAAGCTTCAGCATGTCGTCTTAAGAACTTAACACTTATTGAATGAAACGTTCCTAACCAAGGAATAGCATTAGAACTTCCTTTAATATTCTTCATGACTCTGTTTTGCATTTCTTTTGCAGCTTTATTAGTGAACGTGACGCATAGTATTTGATTGGGCCAAGCTTTCTTTTCATTAATTATATATATTAATCTAGTGGTAAGAACTTTAGTTTTTCCAGATCCTGCACCCGCAACAATAAGGTTTGGTCCTTCAGTGCTCAGAACTGCTTCTTTTTGCTCTTTGTTTAAGCTATCAATTAATTTATCAATGTTACTCATACTTGAAAATTTTATTTATACACTAGATGCAAAAATAAAAAAAATGATTAATAAATTTATTAAAAGAATTCTCAACAGGGAATCTAAATTTTTCAGTTTATTTCTTAAGTTAAAGTACGCAATTATGCTTTTAATTGTTATTACAATTACTTTTTTTTCTATCCCAAAATTTTTTGATTTTGAAAAAAAACAAAATTTAATTAAAGAATATTTATTTGATAAATACTCTCTAGAAATAACCAATATAAATTCGATCAATTATCAAATTTTTCCAGCTCCACATTTAATACTTGCAGATGTTAAATTTCGTATTCAAAATAGCTCAATTGAGTCTACAACTAAAAACTTGAAAATTTATTTGAATTTAAAAAATATTATAAGTTTGAAAGATCTGACTGCCAAAAAAGTACTTTTAATAGACACCAAACTCAAGACTGAAATTGAAAACTATAAGGACTTATTTAAGTATATGAATGAATTAGAGGAAAGATTAAAGATTAAAAATTTAGATCTTTATTTTAAAAAAAATGAAAATTTATTATTTAAATTAGAAAATATAAGTATTTCAAATTATGGTTATAAAAAAGATAACATTGTTGGGAAGATTTTTGAAAAACAATTTAAGATTGACTTTAAAAATAATAATAATGAAATTAATTTTGAAATTTTAGATACTGGCATTAAAGCTGATTTTTTTTTAAAAAAGGGTGAATTTAAAAACATACAAAAAGGAACATCAGAAATAATAGTTGCAAACAATCTACTTAAATTTGATTTTGAGATTAACGATGAACAGCTATCACTCACCAACGCCTATGTTAAAAATAAAGATCTAACTGCGAATTTTAGTAGCCTTATTAAATTTAGTCCTTTTTTTAGAATTCATTCTGATATTGAAGTAAAAGAGATCAGTGAAAAATTGTTTAATAAAATTGATCTCAATAGTTTAATATTTAAAAATAAAGCACTAATTAAAAAATTAAATATTAAAAATACAATAAAATATAAATCTAAAAAATTTGAATTAAATTTGGTCGATAATTTTTCATCTTATTTAAACTTAGCTTATGGCCGACTTACATTTCAAGATAAGACTTTGGTACCTGGTGGAAAAAATACTTGTGAAGGGGAAATTAATTTGATCGAAGAATTCCCAAGATTAAATTTTATTTGCAAATTAAGAATATCAAATATAAAAAAATTTTTAAAAAAATTCTCAATTAGAAAAAATTTTGAAAAAGACAATCTGAATTTATATTACGAAGGTTCATTAAATTTGATTAGTAAAAAGATAAATTTTAAAGAGATTGCACTGGATAATTCTCCAAAAAATAAAAAGGAGGATTTAAAATATTTTAAAGATACTTTTGAGAGAATATTATTTGATGAAGACTTTTTTGGAATATTTAAAGAAACAAAAATAAAAGAATTTATTTTGGAAATTATTTAACTTTATTTTGGTTTAATCATTTCTTTAGGATTCATAATTTTATCATATTCTTTCTCATTAATTAATCCAGCTTTAATCACCTCTTCCCTCAAAGTCGTTCCTTTTTTATGCGCTGCCTTAGCAATATTAGCTGCTTTATCGTATCCGATTTTCGGAGCTAAAGCAGTCACCAACATTAAAGAATTGTCTAAAAGGTATTTAATTCTTTTTTTGTCGGCTTTAATTCCTTTTACACAATATTTGCTGAATGTTTTTGCAGAGTCGCTCATAATTTCGATAGACTGAAGAATATTATGAATAATAAGTGGCTTAAAAACATTTAATTCGAAATGTCCATGCGATCCAGCCATGGTAATACCATTATGATTTCCAATTACTTTTACGCATACCATTGTTACTGCTTCTGATTGAGTTGGGTTTACCTTTCCGGGCATAATAGATGATCCTGGTTCATTTGCAGGTAATATTAATTCACCATACCCTGCTCTTGGACCCGATCCAAGAAATCTAATATCATTAGCAATTTTCATAAGACAAACTGCAGCAGTGTTTAATGTACCTGAAAAATTTACTATTTCATCGTGTGCAGCTAATGCTGAAAATTTATTAATTGCAGGCTTAAAGGGTAACTTAGTTATTTTACTTATCTCTTTGACAATTTTTTTGTCAAAATTTTTCTTAGTATTCAACCCAGTGCCAACAGCAGTGCCACCTTGAGCTAAATGATAGATTTCTTTTAAAGCATTTTCAATTCTTTCAATACATTTTTTAAGCTGATAATGATAACCTGAAAATTCTTGACCTAATGACAAAGGTGTAGCATCTTGCAAATGAGTTCTTCCAACTTTAATAATGTTTTTAAATTCTCTAGATTTTTTGGCTAGCTCACTTTCTAATAATTTTAAAGAGGGCAATAGTTTTTCTTTAGACTTTATTGCAATAGCTATATGCATTGCAGTTGGAAAAACATCATTAGTAGATTGAGATTTATTAACATGATCATTCGGATGTACAGGTTTTTTAGAACCCATTTTTCCTCCCATTAATTCGATTGCTCTATTTGCTATCACTTCATTAACGTTCATGTTAGTTTGGGTGCCCGAGCCTGTTTGCCAAACCTTTAGAGGAAAATGTTTATCTAGCTTTCCATTAATAACTTCATCTGCAGCTCTTATAATATACTTGCTCAATTTAGGATTTAAATCCCCATTTTTTGAGTTTATTTTGGCAGCAGCTTTTTTAATAATTGCAATTGAATGAATTACTGCAGGCCTAACAAGAAAATCACCAATATTAAAATATTTATTAGACCTTTCAGTTGAAGCACCCCAATACTTATCACCAGGTACTTTAATTTTTCCAATACTATCAAATTCAGTTCTATATTTCATAAATGATTCTTCCTATAATACACTCTATTTTAGTATAGACAAATTAGAATTGAGGTTAATATGAGCAATTATCAAAAAGTTAAAAAGTTTATGCAAACTTTTGGCCAAGAAGT
>MDSZ01104369.1_pt1 | contig 26090 bp, 24 predicted proteins | sample 811201 | NCBI WGS metagenome assembly MDSZ01 (sample SAMN05326647, study PRJNA326480) | marine metagenome | isolation source: seawater | place: Indian Ocean: North | collected 2010 | reverse complement strand
ACCTTACATCACCATCACTTAAAGTGCCTTTTAATTTATTATTTTTTGATACAACTATTAATGTTTTTTCACCATTTTCTTTTAATTTTAATAGGGCGTTTTTGATATTTTCATTTTCCAATATAGTGTATTTATTAAAATCATTCATTTTAAATTGATGTCCACCCTCCATCTACCACTAAATTTGATCCATTCATGTAAGTTGATAAATCGGATGTTAAAAATACAGTTGCATTAGCTATTTCTTCTGGATTTGCCATTCTTTTCAAGGGGACTCTTTTAGAATAATTTTTAAGAAATTGTTTATCTTGTAATGTATTTTTTGGACTTCTAACGCCCCCCGGAGAAATACAATTAATTCTAATATTATTTTTTCCATAATATGAAGCCATTAATCTTGTAAAATTCAAGATGCCGCCTTTTATTAATGAATAACTAATATTCTCTTTTATATTTGAATTTTTATATATTTCCATATCTTGACCTACCATTCCGTAAATTGAGCTGAATAGTATTATAGTTGAATTAATTTTTTTTGATTTAAATAATTCAGCTATCTCTTTTGTTAGCCATATATTTGTTATGTAATTAGTTTTAATATTATTTATAAAAGAGTTAATGTTTTTACTTTTAAAAGTGTTATCATACCAATATTTATCTCTTGGATAAGCACAATTAATAAAAGAATTAACTTTTTTAAATTTTTTTATTTCTTTAATTATTGAATTAATTGATTTATTTGAAGCTGAATTTTTGATTAAGATTTTAAACTTTTTACTATATTCTATATTTTCACTTTTAAAAATAGCGGCTGATTTTTTACTATTATCAATTATGAGAACAGTAGCTCCAAATTCTAGACATTTTTTTGATATTGAAGAACCTATTAATCCCAAACCGCCATTAATAACTATATATTTATCTTTTAAATTAATTATTTTTGTTTTTTTCATCTTTTTTTAAGATTAATATATTAAATTATAAATCATGAAATTTTTTAAATTTTACTTTATCAAAATTTATTTTTTTTAAATGCTTTATAATTATATCACTACTATCTAAATTACCATATTGATTATTAAATTCTATTTTTTTTGATTTATTATAAATTATTGATTTTAATGCAATTTTTATTGATTTTTTTGAATAGTTTACGTTAAAAACTGAATTTGACATTAATCTTCCGATTTGTCTATTACCAATATTTACAGTAGGTGTTTTTAAATATGGGGCCTCAATTATACCACTGGAGGAATTACCAAGTATACAATCTACTTTTTTTAACAAGGATAAGTAATTAATCCTTCCTAAAGATTTGAAATAATAAGTATTTTTATTGTTAATTTTTACAAAATTTAAAATCTGTTTATTAATATCTATGTTATAAACATCTGAGTTTGGTCTGGTAAAAAAAAGATTACAATCTGAAAATTCACTCAATACTTCTAATATATTTTTAATATATTGAAGATTATTCTTTTTATTAGTATTTGTTTCTGGATGAAAAGTGATTAGAATATTTTTTTTTGAAAATCTTATATTTATTTTATTCATTAATTGTTTTTGATCTAGAAGTTTAGTATTTTTTATATTTTCTATTCCTAATCCTCCTACCACATGAATATTTGCAGGATGTTCTCCTAATTGCTTAACTCTTTTCTTATATGTTTGATTTGCAACAAAGTGAAAATTAGATAATTTAGTTATAGAATGTCGAATTCCATCATCCAATGATCCATATGTAATTTCACCTCCATGAATATGAGCAATTGGGATATTATTGAAGTATGAACTTATAGCTACTGCATATGTTTCAAATCTATCACCAAGTATTATAACTAAATCATATTTTTTTTTAAAAAGATGTATAGAAAATTTTTCAATTGTTTTAGTTAGATTTTTTAAAATACCAATTGATGTAAAATCTTTTGAAATTATTTTAATTTTTTCTGTTATTTTTATTTTTGAATTATTAATTTCATTAACTGTGTTACCAAATTCTCTATCAAAATGTGATCCTAATACTACAAAATCTGTTTTAAACTCTTTTTCAATACTAATTTTTTTTAACAGCCAATAAAGAAGTCCAAATTCAGATCTAGAGCCAGTAACAATACAGATATTTTTTTTTTTCACTAAATTTGTTCGTTTATTTTATAATTTTTTTTAGATTTTTTACCTATTACATTATACCATAACATCGGAGATTTTCCATTTCCAGGTCTTTTAATAGTAATATTTTGACTAGAAAACTTATCACCTTTTTTAATTTGAGTTCTTGCAACTATAGATTTTCTTACTGCTAACATATTCTTTTTTTCATTTTTTGATGGTTTTTTAATATTTGAACCCAAAGATAATTCAATATTTCTAATTGATTTAACCAGATATTTAAACTCTTTAGGCGTAAGACTAGATTTATGATCAGGGCCTCTTAAATTCTTATCAATTGTAAAATGTCTTTCAATTATTTTTGCCCCTAAAGTTACTGCAGCCAAAGAAACTTCTGAACCTAGAGTATGATCAGAATATCCAATATCTACATTTAGATTTTTTTTAATTGAAAGCATTGAATTTAAATTAACTTCCACAAAATTAGTAGGATAACTAGTTGTGCAATGAAGTACTGTTATATCTTGGATCTTAGTGCCAGATTTCGTTAATATTTTAATTGCATCATTTATCTCATTCATTGTTGACATTCCTGACGATAGAATAATTTTCTTTTTTAATTTTCCAATTTTTTCTAAAAGTGGAAGATTGTTAATTTCCCCAGATGGTATTTTTATAATTTTAGTTTTTAATTTTTTTAAATATTCTAAACTATCAATATCAAAAACTGATGCTAAAAAACCAATTTGCAAATCATCACAATAATCTGATAATTTCTTCAAATCTTTATTAGACAACTCATATTTTTTTAACATATTATATTGTGTTTCTTTTTTATTTTTATTAATTTGATATTTTGCCTTAGGTGCTATTTTTGTAACTAAATTATCAGTTTTGAAAATTTGAAATTTTACTAAATCTGCACCAGCTTTATTTGCTTCTTTTATTAATTTTTTTGCTAAACTTAATTGACCATTGTGATTAACTCCTATCTCAGCTATGATAATTGTTTTTGTATTTTTCATATTTTTAATAATTTATTATTTTTAATATCTTTATCTACATAATAAGAAGCACCAATTATAACATTATCTCCAATAGTGACATTATTTTTAACGACTACACCACTTCCGATAAAACAATTTTTTCCAACTACAACATTTCCATTTATAATTGCACCTGTTGAAATATGAGAATTATCTCCAATTTTTGAATCATGCTCAATTAAGCTTTTATTATTTATTATACAATTAGAACCAATTTTAACAGATGGACCAACAATAGAGTTATGCATAATTATTGTGCCTACTCCTATTTTTGATTTTGAAGAAACTTGTGCAAAAGGAGAAATAATAATTGGTATTATAAATTTTAATTTATTTAATTTATTAAATATGTTTAATCTTTTTTTATAATCTTTAATTTGACCAATCGTAACAAATGCATATTTTGATTTTCTTTGTAAAGTATTTAAATCACTATCTTTACCAATCACTTCATAGCCTAATACTTTTGTATTTTTATTATCAACTATGCCTGCAATTTTAAATTTATTTTGCGTTTCAATAACATCAATACAAGATTTACAATGCCCTCCACCACCAATTAAGATAATATTATCAAGCATTTTGTTTTAAAATATTAATAATTTTTCTTAAGTTTGATTGCGATATTCCAGAACTAGATGGAAGACAAATTGAATTATTCAAATGTTGAATTGAAATATCAATTTTATAATTTGGGTATTTTTTAAACATTGGTTGTAAATGATTTAAATGCCATACAGGTCTTACCTCAATATTATTTTTTTTAAATATTTTTATTAATCTATCTCTTGGTATTTTATAATTATCTAAAATTAATATATTTAACCAATAATTATTTAGAGAGTAATTTGGAGGTTTAAGGAGCTTTAATCCTGTAATTTTTATAATTTCTTTTTCATAGAAATTATATATTTTGTTTTTTAATTGTAATATTTTTTTTATATTCTTTAACTGAGCATAGCCTAATGCTGCTTGTATATTACTTAACCTATAATTGTAACCCACACCACCATGTTTAAAGTATATATTATCAATTTTAAATTGATTTGCTAAAATTTTAGCTTTATCAATATAAGATTTGGTATTGGAAATAATCATTCCACCCCCAGCAGAAGTTATAATTTTATTTCCATTGAATGAAATACAACCAATATCCCCAACAGTTCCAGAATGCTTATTTTTAAATTTTCCCTTAATATATTTTGTGCCTAAACTTTCGGAAGCATCTTCAATGATTTTGATATTTCTTTTTCTACATAATGAAACAAGTTTTTCAATTGATGCAGCATTTCCCCAAACATGGGTTACAATTATAGCAAATATTTTTTTTCTACTTTTTTTATTATATGTAATATTATTTTTAAAAAATGTATTTTTATTAATAAAATCAATAGTTTTTTCTTCGTTTATATTGAAGTACTCATCTGAGTCCATAAATAAAGGAGTGGCTTGATTGTAAATTACAGAATTAATTGTGGCTACAAATGTTAATGTTGGAACTATAACTTCATCACCTTTTTTAATACCTAGGACTTTAAGGGATAAATGTAAGGCTGCAGTACCATTAATACAACTTAAAGAATATTTAGATTTAGTAAATTTTTTAATCTCATTTTCAAATTTGATAATATATTTACCAGTTGCCAACTCATTTTTCTTTATTGCTTCACTAATATAAGAAATTTCATTATTAAAAATTTTTGGCTCACATAAATTAATTTTTAATTTATTCATTAGAAATATCACTTGTAAGTTTGGCGCTATAAAAATAGTTTTTTATATCTACAGCTGGCCATTCTAATTTTGATCTTAGTAATAAATTTTTAAATTCAATAATTTGATTATAATATCCCGGCTTAAAATTTATATCATATTTAGATGGTTGTATTTTTTTAATTTTAAAATTTTTATTAATAACAAAACCTTTTTCCAATGGCTCAAAAACAATAGTAATTTTATTGCCATATAATTTAATATTCCATCCTCCTGGTGAGTCCCAAAAGGATGAATACGAACCGATTAAACCATTTTTAAATAAAAAATTAGATATAATATTGTTATTTTTTTTGGATTTATTTTTTTTCGATAAAATATTTTTTTTCAGATATTTACCCCCAAAAAAAGCTAATAAATCAATAGTATGGATAGAATTCACATGGTGCCAATTTCTTTTAATTTCTTTATTAAGATGTTTTTTTTGCCAAAATCTCTCATGACCATGAATTTCAAAACCTAAAAGACCGCCATTATTATTTATTATATCCAAACCTTTATGAAATATAGAATAAAATCTTCTATTGAGACCAACCATATTTAAATTTTTATGTTTTTTTATTAATTGTAATATTTTTTTATTTTGATTTAAATTTATTCCAACAGGTTTTTCAGTAAAAAAAGATTTTTTGGTTGGAATAATATTTGATAAAACTTCAAAGTTATTTTTAGCAGATACTACTACAAAAAATGCATCAATTTTACTATCTTTGATCATTTGCTTATAACTTTTATAAATATTTTTAATTCCATATTTTTTTTTTAAAAAACTACACCTTTTATTTGTTTTAGAAGTAATTCCATAAAGTATGAAATTATTTATTTTATTTAAAACTTTGATATGCTCTTCTGCTGTTACACCTGCACCAATAATTCCTAAATTTATTTTAGACATGATATTTATTTGTATTGTAATAATTTATATTATCTCTTATCCAACTAATAGTTGAGTCGACACCACTAGAAAAATTATATTCTTGTTTCCATGATGTAAGTTTTTTTAACTTATTGTTATTACAAAGCAAACTGTCCACTTCACTTAGTTTATCTCTTTTTCTGATTTCCGCTTGTTTTAATTTTGAATTGCAGTTGATTTTTTCTTTAATCAATTCAAAAAGATCTAAAATGGAAATATTTATATTTGTACCAACATTTATTGTTTCACCAAATATTTTATTATTTTCAAATATTGCTTTATAAGCAGCACATGTATCAAGAACATATGTAAAATCTCTTTTGGTATCTAGGTTACCTAATTGCACATCTGAATTATTTTTTAGCAATTGTGAAATAATAGTTGGTATTATTGCTCTAGTTGATTGCCTTGGGCCAAATACATTAAATGGTCTAATTATCTTAATTGGCAGATTAAAAGATCTGAAATAGCTTATTGAGAGTTGATCAGCAGCTATTTTACTTGCTGCATAAGGAGATTGGCCTACAAGTGGGTGCTTTTCATCAATTGGCTCATACTGTGCTGATCCATATGTTTCGCTTGTAGAGGTTATTAATATTTGATTCAGGTTATTTTTTTTTGATGACTCAAGTACATTATATGTGCCTTCTATATTTGTTTTTATATAAGCCAAAGGTGATATGTATGAATAAGGTATTCCTATTAGTGCAGCTAAATGAATGCATGAATTTGATTTACTAATAGCATTATTAACTGAATCATAGTCTCTAATATCACCTAATATAATTTCTATATCATTTAAATATTTTGAATTATTTAGCCATCCATAGTCATTATTTGAATTATATCGATCAAATGCTATTACTTGATAATTATTTTCTATTAAATATTCTACCAAGTGAGAGCCGATAAAACCACAAGCTCCTGTAACAAGAATTTTATTATTCATTTAATTATCCTTTTAATTATAGAAAGTCATAAATTGTTTTGATATTATCATAATAAGTATTTTCCTTTATATTAAAAAAGCTTTTACTATAATTACCATACTTATCTATCCAATTTATATTTTGCCCTTCACCAAAAACAAATTTAGGATTCTCGTACCGATGAAATGATAATTTTTCAATACCAATAACAAAGCAGAATTTACATGTATTGGCTGAATCCCTCAAAACACATGAAGACTCACCAATTACACCAAAATAACCACAAATAATTTCATGTATTGGATAATCTGCAGTTACTACTTTAGCTTCTATTCCATGATTATTTAGAAATTCGCATAGGTAATTTGGCCAATTTCCATTTTCTCGGGGATGAGGTCTCAAATGGTATAAGTTTATACCAGTTTGTTCTTTTGTTATATTTAGGGCGTTTAAATAAATTTGTAATTCTACATCTGGAATTTTATCAACATTGTTAGGATGACTTAAAGGCACTAATACTTTATTTTCTTTTTTACTTTTGTTTATACATTTACAAATATTCCTTCCAGTATGCTCTACTAACTCAACATTGTTTTTGCCAAATAATCTCTTATGAGCTTTAACTTCTTTCTTGTCAGTAAAAAGAATATAATCACAAGAGCCAGAACCAAGTTGAGTCAAGTAATCATATTTTCCGTATTTAAGTTTTTTATTAAAATAATATTTAAATAATAAATTTGAAATTAATTTTAAATAATATACCTTAATTTCTTTTCTCATTCTTCTATACTTACCTGCCATTATTTTTATAATAATTGAAGTTATTTGAAATATATTTTTTTTAAAAATTTTTTTTATGCTTTGTGGTTTTATTATTTTTTTTGTTTTAAAATTATTTTCTATTGAATTATTATTTGAAATTAATCTTTCAGTTAATATGGTATTTTCAAATAAGTAAGTTATTTGAGTCCAAAGTATTATTTTTTTACATTTGTCATTTAGTATAATATCTCTTATAAATTTTTCATATAAAGATATCTCACTCATTGTAATCCATAATTTAAAATTTAAATTTTTTAATTTTGTTAACTTTTGTAAACTTAAATAAAGAGAAAATAAGTTACTGTATTTAGGTAGAACGTAAAAATCACTCAAATATTTATTATTTTTTAAATTATTCAATCTCTCTAAGACAACTTTAGGAACATCATAATTTTCTGTAAGATAGTAAACATTATATTTTTTATTAAGATTAGATAATAAAGGTAAAATATTTTCAAGAAAACAATGAGCTGGCCATGAAATTATTATATTATCTTTCATTTTATATATTTATTTATAAGTTGCATAGTTTCTAAAGCCTGTTTTATTGATTCATTGTACTCACTTTTTTTTCTAAGTTTTAAAATTAATTTTGTATAAAATATGTTCGCAGAATAAATATCATTATTATTTTTTAAAATGTATTTTTTATATTTCCAATTTATTTTCTCATTTGATAAATAAGAGAAATTATTTCTTTTTGTAAATTTTACATCTTTATCATTAAAATATTTAATAAAAATAATATTATTTTTTTGATAGATTGTGCCTTTCGATCCTAAAATTAACCATTTGGGTTGAATTATAGATGAGGCCCAAGATGTTTCTAGCTCATAAATAATATTGTTGTGGTCATTGAAAATAATTTTTAAATGATCATCCGCATTACCTTTTGTAACAATTTTATTTTTAACTGAAAATAAATCTTTGATTTTGATTTTTTTTAAATTTAATAATTGATCTATTTGATGAATTGCTGCGGCATTAAGAATACCACCTAATTGTTTTTTTTTTGATTGCCAATCATCTCTGCGATTAAAATATGTTTCGAATCTTTTTATGTGAAAACTTTTACCGATAATTTTTTTTTTGATTAAAGATTTTATCATTGTAAAATCTTCACTGTATCTAAAATTAAAAAACGGAAAAATTTTTACATCATATTTCTGTGATATATTAATTAAATTTTTGAATTGATAAATATTTTTTGTAAAAGGTTTTTCAACTACAACATTAATTTTTTTTTTAATAAAAAATATTGCTAAATCATAAATATATTTTGTATTTGTAGATATTATCACTAAATTAAGATTTTGAATGGATAAAAGTTTTTTATAGTCTTTAGTTTGATAGATGTTTTTATTCAACTTAAATTGTTTTAACCTGTCAAAGTTTTTATCACATAATGCTACTAGCTTATAATTTTTTTTTTGTAATAAAGCTTTGTAATGAATAAAGTATCCTGAACGACCAAGACCAATTAATGCATAGTTTATTTTCAACAGTTAAACCTTTTAGTTAAGGAAGAAATAGTTTTAGTTAATGCTTTTGTCTGTAAATTTATTTGACTTGTGTTTTCAAAATTAGTCTTTAATTGAATAATTTGTGATTGAATATCTTCTGCAATGGGACACAATCCTTTTTTATAATGAAAGCCGTTAATTTTTTTATTTAAAAATACTGGCTCCATGTAACTTAACTGCCATGCTCCATAATATTTATGCCCACCATTTCTAATAAACTCATTTCTAAAATCATTCCAGGTTATTTTTGTCTTAGACTTATCAATAACAAATGCTAAAGTCCAATAAGTATGTCTAAATTTTTTGGGAGTATTCTGTAATTTCAACCATCTGCATTTATTTATAATTCTCTTAAAACTATTCGCACATTTAATTCTCATGTTTAAAAACATTTTGGATTTTTCTAATTGTGAAATCATAATTGCTGCACACACCTCTGGCATTCTATAATTTAAACCTACTAACTCATGTCTTTTATATGTTGGGTGTTGTATTTTATCTTTAAAGTTTTCATTAGTAATCGGTTGAGCAGTTAATTTTCTATACCCTAAATCAGAATATTTTCTTATTAGGGTTGCTAATTTTTTGTTATTTGTAGTTAGCATACCCCCGTCTCCTGATGTTAAATGTTTACTTCTTTGAAAACTATAAACACAAATATCACTATAATAACCAGCAATCTTACCGTTTGATACACCATAAATTGCTTCTGCATTATCCTCAATTAAATACAGATTATTTTTTTTGCAATTTGTTTTATTTTTTTTAAATTTGCAGGTAATCCATATAAAGCTACTGCTATTATAGCTTTAGTTTTTTTTGTTATTTTATTTTCTATAGAATTTGGATCTATATTAAAAGTATCTTTTTCAATATCTGCAAATACTGGTTTAGCACCAACATAAAGTGGAGCAAATGATGTGGCTATGAAAGTAAGTGGTGGAACAATAACTTCATCATTTTTACCAATTCCTAGAGATAACATAGAAATGTGAAGAGCAGAAGTGCAAGAATTAACTGAAATTGCATATTTAGTTGAAAATTTTTTACAGAATAATTTTTCAAGCTTAATATTTGTTTCTCCACTTAAACCACTATCTAATGTTTTAGAAATATATTGTTTTTCTAAATTAGTGAAACGCCAAAATTTCTTCATTTTATTTATCTTCGAATTTTGATTTAAAATATCCTTCATATCTAATAAATTTATTATTTATATTTTGAATATTTGGATACTTATTCAATAAGCTTAATATATCTTTCATATAAAAAATTTTATTATCTTTATAAAGATGTTTATATATTTTTTTTGCAAAAATGTAATCTTCCTTGTAATCTAAAGTCCACCTATGTTTAGAATAATTTTTTCTAGAGTAGAATCCTTTTATTTTAAATTTTGATTTATTATTAAAGATATATGGGGTTACATGTTCTTTTTCAGAGTTTTTTGATGCAGATTTCCATACTTTTTCTAGGCATTTCATCGAAAAAACTTCTACATCTATTCCCTCAGGATATGACGATTTGATACTATTATCATAACTACAATTTGAAATATAATCTAATTTCTCTTTTAAAAATTTATTTATTGCAATGTCAATTATTCTTGGATCTTTAAATGGATCGTCACCAGTCAATCTCACTATAATTTTGGCATTATTTTTTTTTGCAGCTTTATAATATCTATCTAAAACATTTTTAGAGCTGCCTCTAAATACATTAAAATTATTTTTTTTTAGGTAATCGTACAATATATTATTTTTTTTATTATTTGGAATAATTACTATAGTTTTATCTATTTTCTTAGAAAACTTTACTCGATTTAATATATGCCAAATTATAGATTTTTTATTTATTTTTAACAAAACCTTACCAGGCAACCTTGTTGACTCCATTCTAGCTTGCAACAAACCTAAAATCATTAAAAATTATTTTATATTTTTTTTTATAATTAAATCTTGATTATCTAAAATTTTTTTAATAGCTTTGCTAAAAAGCTTTATTTTATTTAAAGGTGGAACAACTTCGTCTATAGGAAAATAAAAAAGATCTTTGTACCATAATCTTTCAGCAACGGGGCAATCACCTTTTTTGTATCTAATTTTATTATTTAATGAAAAAGGGAAATTTTTTTTTCCAAAAGCTATTCTTTTTTTATATAATGGTTGATTATACAAAGGTGCGTAACCGCCCAATTCAAGAGGTATCCCTTCCATATTCATAGCTTTAACAAAAAGATCTCTATTTATTTTAAATTTTTTTTGATCAAATAAAAAAGTTAAGTAATAGAATGTATGCTTAATTGGTATTTTGTTACCTGAGCAATATTTTTTTTGAGGCGGTAAAAAACCTTCAAATTTCTTAAATTCATCGATAATTCTTCTACAAATTTTTATTCTAATCTCCAGTATTTTTTTCAATTTCTTTAATTGCTCATTAGCAATTGCTGCTTCAATTTCTGTCATCCTAAAATTATATCCAATTAAATTTGATAAATTTTTTGTTTTCTTATTGGTTACAACTGCCTCGGCATGATTTCTAATAAGTTGTAATCTCTCACAAAGATTAAAATCATTAGTAACACAAATACCACCCTCTCCACATTGAATAGTTTTATGTCTATTCAAACTAAAAACACCGATATCACCTAAAGTGCCACTGTGCTTTTTTCCATAAAATCCTCCAGCAGTTTGAGCTGCATCTTCTATAGTTTTAATATTATATTTTTTTGCTATTTTATTAATTTTATTCCAATCCGCTGTATGACCATAAATGTTAACAACAACAATAGCTTTAGTTTTTTTTGTTATCGCTTTTTCAATTTTATCTACATCTATGCAAAATGTTTTTGGGCATATATCTACAAACACTGGTATAGCGTTGTAAAAAAGTATAGCTGCTGCAGATGCTGTCATAGTAGTTGGAGGTATGATAACTTCATCACCAGGCTGAATGTCTAAAGCACCAATAGCTGCTATTAAGCCAGAAGTTGCAGAATTCATTGAAATAGAATGTTTTACATTAAAAAACTTAGACCAATTTTTTTCTAAATTTTTAACTTCTTTGCCTCCGTAAAATTCAGGAACCCAAGCACCTACAAAACCAGATAATATTCCAGAGTCCAAAACTCTATTTACTGCCCTTTTTTCCTCTTTACCAATATAATTTGCGTTTTTAAATTTGAACTTATTTATTGGTTTGCCTCCTAATATTGCCGGTAAGTTATTATTCATAAAATTTAATTAATTATTTTTAAAATTTTATCAAGTGCTTTAAAATGATATTTAAATTTAATTTTCTTAACTTTATTATTACTAATGTTACATAAAGAAGATATTTTTTTTAAACCAAAACCAAAGTCAATTATTGGTTTTTTGTTTTCAGTAGGCTGATAACTAATTGGATTTAATCCTAATAATTTAAGCTCAACCAATAAATTGGAGGTCATGCCAATTATTAAATCACAACAAAATAAGATTTTAAATAAATTAATATTATGATTTAATAAAATAATATTTTTATTCTTATTGATTTGACTATTTATTAAATTATTATATTTATTTTTGTTTTCACGTGGATGTCTTTTAATAATAATATTATGTGTTGAAGAGAATTTATCAATTATATCTTTCAGAACTTGAAATTCATCAAAATCATAATTAATAATTTTTTTTTCTTCAGATATGACTTCTGAAATAAATAAAATGGTTTTTTTTGATTTATTAAATTTTATATTTGTTAAGATATTATTATCTTTACTCAATTTAATTTCTTTTATTTTATCCCATGCAGGATTACCTGTTATAGTTACTTTAGATTTTAATGTTTTAATTGTTTTTAATAATTCATTTTTTGCTTTTAAATCAGATACAAAGATATTTTGAGGGAAAATAAGTATTTTATTTTTTTTAATCTTAGAAGTAAATCTATCTTTGTATCCACACCAATGATCCATAAAACAAAAAGTTTTAAATTTATTATTATTACCTACATAAATAAATTTATTTTCAATATCTCCAATTTCTGTGTCATTAGGGTAGGTAGTTGATGTAAATATAAATTCTGGATAATATTTATCATAAATTTTTTTAATATCTTTTAGTGATAGACTTTTTCTTAATGAAAATTTCAAAGACTTGTAACTTTTAAAATAATAAGAATTTTTATAATTAAAAACTAATATCATTTTTTTATTTATACTTTCAAAATAATCAATTAAAGGAATTAATGTTACTGCCCCTCCAATATTGTTTGAAACAAAATAAATATAATTATTTAATTTCATTTTGTATGATGTGATAATTTAATTTTTTTAAGTTAGGATTTTTTTCTAAAAATTTAAATATATCATGAATAGAAAAATCATAACTATTTTTAAAATTAATAATAATTTTTTTAATAATTTCTAAATCTTCTTTTGTATCCAGTGTTAATCGAATATCATTTTTTTTTAAATTTGAACTTTTGTGCGTATGTAAAAAATGAAATAAATTTGGATTTTGATAAAAATAACTTTCAACGTGCTCTCTATTAAATTTATTAGATTTCTTATAAATCTTTTTCAATGTATTTAATGAAAAAACTCTTGTGTAAAAACCAAGTGGTACTTGTGAGTAAAAATCGTTACAACAAATTGTGTTGCTTTTGTAATTTTTTAAATATTTTTTAACAACAACAGATGAAATTTTAGGGTCTACCAATGGATCGTCTCCTGTAATTTCTACTATATGTCTTATATTGTAATTTTCAGCTGCTTGAATTACTCTCGACATGACATTATTTTCACTACCTCTGAAATAATTTATGTTATTTTTTTCAGCTAATTTACATATAACATTATCTTTATGGGATGTAGTAGTTGCAATAATGATTTTATCTACATTCTTAATCAGTTTAACTCTTTTAATCATAAATAGTAAAATTGGTAAATTGTTTACTTGTTTTAGTACTTTGCCAGGTAATCTGGAGGAATTCATTCTGGCTTCTATAATTATACCTACTTTATTCATTTAAAAATTTTTTAGAAAATAATTTAAGTATTTGTTTTTCTTTTTTTGTATAAATATTTTTTATATCACCTTTGCCGTCTGATAATCCATATAATTTTTTTGGTTTCTTTGCGTCATCAACGACAATGTCGTTTTCGTAACCAAATACTCCGCCTGATATAACTCTATATTTATCATAATAATTACTGTTAATTTTTTTTCTAAGAAATTTTTGAAAATATAAATTTGATTGCAACATTCCATAAAGTGCAGCTGTAATATCAAGTCTAAAGATCTTAATACTACTAATATTTTTATTTTTTAGTACTTCATTTTTTATAGTCCCCTTTCCAACATCGACAATAATTAAACCTTTATTTGCTTGTTCTATCATTTTGTTATCAATTATAGGAATGCCATCAGAGCAGCCAATTATAATATCAGCATTTTTGGATACATTATAAATATTTTTTGAATAGGATAGTTTAGCTTCTGTAGAACTGGGTTTAATATAATTAAGAGCTTTTGATATTATTTTTAATTTATTCAAATCTCTTCTATAAATTTTAATATCAGCACCTCTCTCAAGAAGCTTCAATGCAATTTTTGATCCTAAATTTCCAGCACCTAAAATTGATATTTTTTTAGAACCTAACCCTTTAAGATTATCTATATTTAGATTTGAAAGTAAAAGATCTAAAGCTTCTACAGTTAAATCATTGCCTTTGTAAGTAAACAATTTTGAAAACTTAATATTTTCTTTTACTGTTCTTTCTATATTTGCTGTTTCACCTATATGAATATTTGACTTTTTTATTTTTTTTTCAGAGTCGACGAATATAAAATCAACTTCTCCATCAAAAATTCTTGATAAATGCAATGCTACCTTTTCGTTATAAACTATTGCTCCAGAAATTATTAAATCTTTAAATTCTCTTAACGGTGTGAAATAAAAGGTTTTATTATTTGATTTTGAAGTATTGCCTATAATGAAAGCAGTTTTTTTTTTATTATTATAACTTAATTTTTTAATCTTTAATAAAATTTTTTTACAATCTTTTTTTAAACTATCCACTATATGCTATCCCAATCTATAGGTGTATCTGCCTCAATATCTTTTGTTGCCTTTCTATTAAGTATTATTTCTATATATTTTGGAAGTATGCCTCCTCCTGGCCCCTTAATTGTTATATTACTAATATTAATTTTATCACCTTTTTTTATATTTTTTTTTGCATAGATACTTTTTCTATGTGTATTTAGAGTTTCATATTCATTTGGCATAATTCTTTTTTCACCATCCCCAATAACTAATGGGATTTTGTCTCTTATATCAACTAATTTTTTAAATTCATTAGGTTCAGATGATAAAATATGATCAGGCCCCTCCATTGTTCTATCAAGAGTTAAATGTCTTTCAATTATAGATGCTCCTAATGTAATTGCAGTTTGAGATACAAACAGACCAAGAGTATGATCTGATAGTCCTACTGGAATATTAAACATTTTTTGTAAATTATTTATAACTGCCAAGTTCATTTCTGATAGTGGTGCTGGATATGATGAGTTGCAATGTAATAAAGCAAGATTTGGGTTATCAGTTTTTTTAAATTCATTAATTGCATCTTCTATATTAGATAAATTTGACATACCTGTAGAAAGAATTACGGGTTTACCTTTTGAAGCAATATATTTGATTAATGGCAAATTAACTAAATCGGCTGAAGCAACTTTATATATACCAACATTAAGGCTTTCTAAAAAATCAACTGACTCAAAATCAAATGGTGTTGAAAAGATTTCTATACCTTTCTTTCTTCCATAATCAAAGATTTCGGTTTGTTTTTCATATGGCAATGACAGTCTTGAAAATATTTCATCAACACTCTCTTCAAGACCAATTATTTTTTCAGCATAATTAGCTGACTTAACTTTTTTGGATACTCTAGAATTTTTTGTAAAAGTTTGAAATTTAACTGCATTACAACCTGATGCCAGAGCGGAATCAATTAATTTTTTTGCTATATTTACACTTCCATTATGATTTAATCCTGCTTCTGCTATAATAAAAGCCTTGTTACCCTCTCCAATAATTTGATTATTTATTTTAATGTGCTTGTTAAGTTTATTAAAGCTAGACTTTCTTACTAGATCAAAAAGTTTAGATCTATCATTAGAAATAATTTCTGATAAATCAAATGCTTTATGAAATAACACCTGACTGTCGGCATAATTGAAGTCACCACCAGTACCAACTGAATACAATTGCTGAAATTTCATTATTTCTGATTTTGCAAATGATAAATGATTTCTATAATCCGTCTTCATTATAGGATAGACAAAAGGCTCTTTATTTGATGATCCTGCGATAAAATATTTTTTATCAACTAAACCAACTCTATGGACTTGTTCTAATATTCTTTTTACTAGAGTTTTTTCATCCATCATATCAATTTTATCTTTTTGATTATATGTAATTTCCAGAGTTAAATATGTTGATTTTCTAGGCGATACATATTTGGACATTTTTTTTGGTTCGGTGACTCTATTAAAATCAATTTTTGTATCTCCATAATATAGCCAATGAATATTATCTTTTAAAATTTGTTCTTTTTTAAATGCAAGATATACAGACCTTATACCTCTAAATTGCAAATCAACTTTTTTACCTAATAATTTTAGTGTTAAGGTTATGGGTAAACTTGAAATTACTATATCATCACTTTTTACTTTTATAGTTTTAGCATCAAAAATTAATTCATTTATTTTATTATTTTTATGATTTATTTTGGTTAAAGTATAATTAAATCTTATTTTTCCACCAAGTTTTAATATTTTTTCTTTAATATTTTCATAAATTGATCCAGTTCCATATTTACCAACAGCATTCCATTGAGTGTCATAAAATGGTTTAATTTTATTTCTAAAACTTATTCTCTTTGGGGCCCATTCTGGAGTTAATTTGGTTGTAGGAATGCCCCAAACTTTCTCTGGATAAGTTGTATAAAACATTTTTGACAATGTTTCACCAACCATTCCTTTTACATAATCCGAATACGTTGTTGCATTTAACTTCAGATCAACATCAATATTATCTAATTCTTCAAGAATTTTAGTTTTAAGTTTTTTTGGAAAATTGGATAAAGACTCCCATGATAATGGATAATCCCAATATTCATTAAAATTTTTGCCAGAAACATTTTTACACCAAAAATTGCCCTTAATAAACAAGCCAGAAAATTCTTTTTCCCAAAATTTAGCAAGATTTTTATCAGGTGTGTGGAAAATATGAGGCCCTGTATCTAACAAATAATCTCGCCATTTCCAAGTTCTGCACATGCCTCCTACAATTTTATTTTTTTCATATACAATTACTTTAAAGTTTTTATTTTTTTTAAGTATTTGCCAAGCTGTCACAAGACCTATTGGACCAGCACCAATTATATGAATAGTTTTACTCATTATTTAATCATAATTTTTTATACGTTACTTCCCAGTCTAATGGAGTTGCAATTACCCCTCCTCTTCTACCACTTGAAAACATATGAGATGAAGACTCATCTAGGAGATCAATAATAATTTTTTTATTTATTTGTTGATAAGCCGCATCTCCATTAACAAGCTCAATATTTAAGTAGTATTTCCCTGAGTTTATCAAATATCCAGGAATTTTAATTGTAGTTTTATAAATACCTGCCTCCTTATCGACATTTTCACTTCCATGTTTGTATCTATTATAATGTTTTTCAGACCAAGCAATAATTGCAGTATCTATATTTACAGAAGGCTGAATATCAGCTGACATCAAAGTAGTGGATAGGTATAATTTATCAGATTTTTCTTTCATTGTATATTCAACAACCACCTTAAAGTAATCAGTTCTATCTAAAGAGTTATTTATTTCCCCATTTGAGTCGAGGACGTGAAAATTATTAATAAAATATTTTCCAGATTTTTCATCACTTTTATAAATTGGAAGTGTACTTGCTCTTGATAATAAGCCCTGGTATTCATCAATAACTAGGTCTGTATTTCCATCCATAACTTTCTGTCCTTTATCTAGAATTATACATCTAGTACAAAGTCTTCTAACAGTATCCAGATTATGGCTTACAAATAGAACAGTTCTTCCATAATCTTTGCTAACATCTTTCATTTTATTTATAGCTTTTTTTTGGAATTTTAAATCACCAACAGCTAGCACTTCGTCTACTACAAGTATATCAGGATCAAGATGAGCTGCCACTGCAAATCCCAATCTAACATGCATTCCTGAGGAATATCTTTTCACAGGGGTATCAATAAAATTTTCTACACCAGCGAATTCAACAATTTCATCAAATTTTTTATTTATTTCCTTTTCACTTAATCCATTTATTGAACCATTTAAAAATATATTCTCTTTTCCTGTTAATTCAGGATGAAAGCCGGTACCAACTTCTAAAAGACTAGATAATCTACCATAATATTTAATAGTTCCTCTTGTCGGTGAGGTGATTCTTGACATCAATTTTAATAAAGTTGATTTTCCAGCGCCATTGGAACCTATTATTCCAAGAACCTCGCCTTTCTTAACATCTAAATTGAGATTGTTTAGTGCGATAACATTTTTTTTTGTAATTGTTTGATTAGTTCCAATAATAGAATTTGGATCTTCCTTGCCTTTAATTTTAGCAAATAATGATTGCATATCTCTATAAAGGGTGCCATGCCCAACGACACCTAATTTATATTCTTTAAATAAATTAGAAATTTCTATTGAATTTATCATTATTTAAACTGTATCCATAAAATTTTTTTCTGTTTTTCTAAAAAAAAACAAACCAAAAAATAAAAAAATTAAAGTAACTATTAAACTATAAAATAGATCAATTAGTTGGAAATTATAATTTCCAAAAAATATTCCTCGAAAAGACTCTACAACAAAAGTCATTGGATTTAATTTAAAATATAAACTAAATTTTTCTGGAACAATACTTAGAGGGTATACAATCGGAGTTGCGTACATCCACAATTGTATCATAAAAGTTAATGCAAATGTTAAATCTCTATATTTTGCTGTAAGTGAAGAAATAAAAGTTCCAAAAGCTATGCTTATTATAGCAACGTAAATAATTAATAAAGGTACAATTAAAAATAAAAAACTAAAATTAATTTCTGCTCCTAAAGAGTAATAATAAAGTAAAAAACAAAAAAATAAACTAAATTGAATTAAGAATTGCAATACAGAAATAGTTACATGTGCAATAGGAACTGTTAGCTTCGGAAAATATACTTTTCCAAACAAATCTGAATTTGCAGTGAATATATTTGAATTAAGTGTTAAGCAAGTAGAAAAATAACTCCAAATAATTGTTCCTGACATGTAAAATAAAAATGGTGGAATTGTATCTGTAGGAATTTTAGCAATATTGCCAAAGATTATTGTAAATACAATAGTATTAGCCAGGGGCTGAATTATATACCACAAAGGGCCAAGAATGGTTTGTTTATAAAATACTACGAAATCCCTTCTAATAAACATTTTAATTAAAGTTCTGTATTTTATTAATTCCTTAAAATTTAATAGATAAGAATTTTTATTAGATGAAATTTCAATCATTTTCGACTTTTAGCATATTATTATAGTAAAATAAAAAACCAATTGGTAAATAATATATAGCACTTATATAATTATTAAAAAAATTACCAGTAGGTATTAAAGGCCATAGTGTAATAAGAATAGCAATATACATTAAAATAGTATGATCATTTAAATATTTCTTATTTTTTATAAAATATAAATTAATAAATCTTTTTAAAAATATAAATAAAATAAATAATAAAAAGAAAACTACAGGCAATGTTCCAAATATACCTGTTTCAGATAAAAGCTGGAGATATGTATTATGTGGATGTGTTGAGCAACTAGAAAAGGAAAGATCTTCTTTTGGTACAATATAATATTTATCTTTTGAACAATATTCTCTATACATTTTTGGGCCTATTCCAAAAAATATATTATCTTTAAATATTCTGATTGAAGACTCAAAAAGAACTTGATGCTGTATTGAGAATATTTTTATATTATTATTATCATAATTACATACACCTCTTGAACAAATTTGTTCATTTCCATCCTCGTCTTTAACTATAGTGATATTATCATTAGAGTCTGATTTTTTGAAATATTTGTATAAATTCATTTGATTTAAAGTATGATCAAACATGCGATACTTCAAATCGTTATTAATCACTGAAAAATAAATTATAAATAATATTGAAGCAAGTAAGGCAAAAATTCTCATTAATTTAAATTTTTGAATAAAAACAATCATTAAAAAAATGCTTAAAGATAAGTAAAAAAAGGCCGCTCTTTCTCCTGACAAATATACTACTACATCAGCTAATATTATTATAATAGCCAAAATATAAACTGCATATTTATTATCTTTATAATTAAAAATTATTAAACTTACTATTATAGGCATTAATCTAGTAACATAACTTCCAAGAATTCTCTCTTCATTAAATATACCCGTTAGTCTATTTCCTATATAATTAAAACCAAAAATATTTTGACCATAAAAAAATTGTATTAAAGAATCAATAAGCACAAAAGAGAAAGTAATTGTAATTATTAAAGAAAATAATTTTATAGAATTAGAGATATTTTCTAAAATATACCATACTGCTAAAGAAAAAAATAAAAACCTAAAATAAAAGAGCGAACTCTCTAAAGATAATAATGGATTTTCGGAAAATAAAGAATTTATTATAAGGTATAAATTCCATATAATTAAAATCTTAAAGAAATAATTATTAACATATTTATATTCTTTATAAATAATTAAAATTATTAAAAAAAAAAATCCAATTAATGATAAAAAAACATCTGTAAAAAATGGACCTGAAATTTGTGCAATAGGAAATAATAAAAATAATACTAATAAAAATTTATTTAAATTTTTTTTAAAATCAATTTTATTAATCATTTATAATTTTATTATTAAGCAAACTATTTACAAGCACTAACAATAAAATAAATATAAAACTTATAAAAAAACTAAAATAAATAGATAATTCTAATGCACTCATCTTTTGGAATAAGTTTAATCTGTTATTTTCCCTTAATAATGAAATATGTTTTATTTTTTCTTCATCTAGTTGAAAAACTAAATTATTTTTATTTTTAGTTAATGATAAATATTTATTTTTTAAGTCAGACAAAAAATCTTTATAATACTCAAGTTCAAGAATATTATATCTAGTTTTAAATAGTTGTTCTTCATAAATTTTATTTTCTGTATCTGTTATCAATTTCTCAGATACCTTTTCAAACAAAATTTTATTTTTAAATATATCATTATTCACTAAATATTCAGTGTTGTTAATTGTATCAGATATATTTTTTATAACTAAAAAATTAATTTTTTTAACTAGGTCAATCAACATATTATTTACTGACAACATTTGTTGTTCTTTTTGTTTTTCACTTACTAGCAAAAAATTTTCATTTTTAAATTGAAATTTAATTAAAAATTTATTTTCATAAAAATTTCCGAATGAATTTATCTCAACAATTTTTGAACTTATAATATCTTCATCATAAGCTTTATAAGTTTCTTCTGAACCTAAAATTGATTTTATTTTACTTATATTTTCACAAGGATCTATATTTTTAATATTTTTTAAAAATTCCATAGATGGTAAATTTAAATTAAAGTCAGTAATTATTGAGCTTAATTCTAAATTAATGGAGCAATTAATCTGACCTTGAACATAAGAATTGAATTTTCCATACATTATATTTTTTTGATAATCTGATACTTGATAATAAAACAATAAAATTGAAGAAATTATTAGAGCAGCTAGTAAAGATAAATTTTTATAAATTAAAATAATTGTTTCTCTGAATGTAATTCCGTCTTCAGATATTTGAATTTTATTAAATATTTTCATTAGGATCGATAATATGCTTTATACCATTTAATGAATTTAACAACTCCTGTTTTTACATCAGTTTTGTTAATTTTGATTAATTTATTTAATTTAGATACATCAGCATGAGTTTTTAAAACATCACCTTTTTGTAATGGCAATTTATGAATTTTAGCTACTTTACCTAGGTTGGTTTGAATTATTTTTAAAAACATAAGCAAAGATACAGTTTTGCCATTACCAACATTGTATACTTCAAAGGGTATTTTTTTTTGGTTAGAATTCTGATATTTTTTAAAAATTAAGTATTCGACATAATTTACAACATCGTCAATATATGTAAAATCTCTTTGATGTATTCCTTTGTTAAAGACTTTAATGGGTCTATTCAAAAGTATATTTTTTACAAATTTAAATAAAGACATATCTGGCCTTCCATAAGGTCCATAAACAGTAAAAAATCTTAAACCAGTAGTTCTTAATTTATAAATTGAGCTATATGAATATGCCATAACTTCATTTGTTTTTTTTGTTGCAGAATAAAATGAAAGAGGTTTATCTGTATTCATATTTTCATTTAATGGAAAAGAATTTGCAGATCCATATACTGAAGAAGTAGATGCATATAAAAGATGATTTATTTTAAATTTTTGGCATAAATCTAATATGTTATAAAAGCCCACAACATTTGAGCTAAAATAAGTATTTGGATTATCTATTGAATATCTTACTCCAGCTTGTGCAGCTAAATTAATTACTATTTTAAATTTATATTTTTGAAAAATTTTTTTTAGACTTTTTTTATTAGTAATATCTTCCTTAGAAAATTTAAAATTCTTATAATTCTTTAAAATCTTAAGTCTGTCTTTTTTTAATTTTAAATCATAGTAAGAATTTAAATTATCAATTCCATAAATAATATTATTTTTTTTTTCTAATAATTTTTTTGTGAGATGAAAACCAATAAACCCACTACATCCAGTGACCAATAAATTCATTTAGAAACAGGCATGACAAATTCAGGACCAGATTGAATACTTTTTGGCCATCTTGAGGTTACTGTTTTTAATTTTGTAAAAAAGTGCACACCTTCCATTCCATGCATAGCATGATCTCCAAATAGTGACTCTTTCCAACCCCCAAAACTGTGAAATGCCATAGGAACAGGAATAGGCACATTTACACCTACCATTCCAATTTTACAGTGAGATGTAAAGTGTCTAGAAGTTTCTCCATCTGAGGTATAAATAGTGGACCCGTTACCATATTTATGATTATTAATTAAGTTTAGAGCTTCCTCATAATTAGCTGTTCTAACAACACTTAAAACTGGTCCAAAAATTTCATCATTGTAAATACTCATATCCTTTGTAACTTTATCAAATAATGTAGGTCCTACAAAAAAACCATTTTCATAACCTTGAATTTTACAATCTCTTCCATCTAAAATTAAATCTGCGCCTTCATCAACACCAATATTAATATAATTTTCAATCTTATCTTTATGTTCTTTAGAAATTACTGGTCCCATTTCAGCATCATTATCAGTCCAGGGTGCAACTTTAAGAGTTTCAGCTTTTAATTTAATTTTATCTACTAATTTATCGGCAACATCTCCAACAGCAACTGCAACAGATATTGCCATACATCTCTCACCTGCTGAACCATAAGCAGCCCCCATAATACCGTCTACTGCTTGATCAATATTAGCATCAGGCATTACAACTAAGTGATTTTTTGCACCACCAAGAGCCTGAACTCTTTTACCAAACATGGCAGACTTTTCATAAATATATTTAGCTACAGGAGTTGAGCCTACGAAACTTACCGAAGAAATTTCTTTTGACTCTAAGATTAAATCTACAACTTCTTTATCTCCATTTATAACATTCAATACTCCATCTGGTAAACCTGCTTCTGAGAACAATTGAGCTAGTTTTATACTGCATGATGGATCTTTTTCAGATGGTTTCAAAATAAATGAATTTCCACAAGCAATAGAAATTGGAAACATCCACATTGGAACCATAGCTGGAAAATTAAAAGGGGTAATTCCAGCTGTAATACCTAATGGCTGTCTTACAGTCCATGAGTCTATGTTAGTTGCAACATTTTGAGAGAACTCTCCTTTAATTAGATGCGGAATACCACATGCAAATTCTACAACTTCTAATCCTCTAATAACTGAGCCTTTAGCGTCCTCTAATGTTTTACCATGCTCAGATGAAACTATTTTGGCTAATTCTTCGATATTTTTTTCAACAATTTCTTTAAACTTGGATAATACTCTGGACCTTTTAAGTGGAGTTTCATTTGACCAACTTTTAAAAGCTTCATTAGAACTGGATATTGTTTTTAAAAAATCTTCTTTATTTGACATAACAACATCTGAGATATTTTCACCAGTAGACGGATCTTGTACTGGGATACTTCTACTTGATACACTTGATAGAGAGCCGTTAATATAATTTTCAATTTTCATAACTTATAATTAAATATTTATATTCTAATACATATAAATATTAGAAAATAAATAGTCATTGTTTTTTTATTTGTTTTATAATTAATAAAACTCTGAATATATCAATAATCCCCTTAAACAATCTGTTTAAAACTCCATATTTGGATACTCCTTTAATTCTCTTTCTATGATCAACACTTATATAACTTGTTTCATGTCCATAAGATTTAAAAAAAGTGGGTAGGAACCGATGAAGACCAGTAAAAAAAGGAAAACTTAAAAATATTTTTTTATCAAAAACTTTTAAAGAGCAACCTGTGTCTTCACAATTATCATTAAAAACAAATTGTCTTACAAAATTAGCAAATTTAGAAGAGTAAATTTTTATTATACTATCTTTTCTATTCTTTCTTAATCCTCCAACTAATTTTAAATTATTATTATCAGAATACATTTTAAATAATTTTAGAATATCAACTGGATTATTTTGTCCATCTCCATCTAAAGTAATTATTACATCACTGTTACTCAATTTAACGCCTTCTCTTATCGAAAAGCTCTGACCCATATTTTTTTTATTACTAGAATATATAATTGAAAATTCATTTGAAAGTTTCTCTAGAATTAATTGAGTTGAGTCTTTACTACAATCATCAATTATTATTATTTCATAATTATATTTAGCAGTTGGAATATTGAATAATATTTCGTCAACCAAATCCCTAATACTCTCTTCTTCATTATAAACGGGTATGACAATGGAAAATATTTTAGACAAATTAATTTATAGAATTTATTATTTTACAAAGATTGATTATACGACTCTTATTTAAATTTGGGTAGTTTCCAATATAAAAACCAAAAAAATGAACATGTTCTGTTATTGGGAATTTTTTATGATAATTTTTTTTAACTATTTTATTTAAATATGGTTGTCTAAGCTGATTTCCTCCTCCAGCACTTCCTCTTCTAAACTCTATACTATTATCTCTCATACCTCTCATTAATCTTTCAGCAAATTTTTTATCAGGATTTCTTAATATTAAATTAAATGCATAATTACTAGAACCTATTAAGTCAAATTCAGTAAAAAATTTTTTATTATCAATATTTTTTAAAAATATTTTATGATTATTATTTCTTTTTTTAATATTCTTATTAAGAGATTTTAATTGATTTAAACCAATAACTGCATTTATTTCAGTGCTTCTTAAATTGTAACCTGATTCAGCAAATATAAATTCTTTATTAAGTAATTTATATTTTTTATGAAATTTTTCTTTAGTTTTATTATCTGTCATCTCTCTTACCAAACCATGGGATCTAAGCATTCTTAATTTTTGATATATATCTCTTGAATTTGTACATATCATACCGCCTTCAATAGTAGACATATGATGCGCATAGTAAAATGAAAAATTAGACATGAGCCCAAATGAGCCAAGTTTTTTTCTACCAAATGTTGCGCCGTGAGACTCACATACGTCTTCAATAAGTGGAATTTTTCTTTTTTTTAATTCTCTAATTAATTTATTATTTAAACCATTAAATCCTTGTGCATGTGTAATAAAACCCGCTTTAGTTTTAGTTGTTATATTTT